>Ga0307406_10000003_pt1 | contig 251998 bp, 213 predicted proteins | sample 322Cmetagenome_3_FD_203706 | JGI IMG/M metagenome (GOLD analysis project Ga0307406, IMG submission 203706) | Maize rhizosphere microbial communities from greenhouse at UC Davis, California, United States - 322HYB-C-2 | ecosystem: Host-associated > Plants > Roots > Rhizosphere > Soil | place...
ATAAGACAGGAGCATTAGCCATGTTCCTTTACCATCTGCTTTGGTGAGCTTTCCATCGTAAGGAACTCCGGCTAATGCTCCTGTCTTATCTGAGCGCTGGGCGGTTTCAAACCACGTCCATGCATGTGAGGCGTGTACGCTCAGTCCAAATGGGAGATTATATTTTTTTGCCGCTTTTGACCAACCGGTGATAATATCTTTCTTAGGCCCTACACGAACCGAATTCCATTCCTGGTATTTGCTGTCCCACAAATCCAGATTATCGTGATGATTGGCCATGGCAAAGAAATATTGGGCTCCTGCACGTTTGTACAGTGCTACAAGTTTTTCAGGATCCCAATTTTCAGCTTTCCAATCCTTAATAACTTCCTTGAATCCAACTTTGGATGGATGCCCGTAATGTTCCACAAACCATTTATATTGGTCCCCACCTTCGTTATACATAAATCTCCCAAACCAGTCTCCTTGCTCCGGTTGACATTGAGGCCCCCAATGCGCCCATATCCCAAACTTAGCATTACGAAACCAGTCCGGAGTTTTATATTGCTGCAGTGATTGCCAGGTTGGCGCAAACTTTCCGACAGCAACAGGTTCATTGCCTTCCCTAATCGGAGATACATACTTTTCCTGAGCTGCCAAAAACTGTGAAAACAGGATAAAAACCACTATAAACCGATAAAGTTTCATATGCCTTTATTCTTTTATATTTATATTTTTTTTTAAAGTCTAAATGAACTGATCTATTTTTTAATAATCTTAAATGATTTTGAAAAATTTGAGCTTACTCCTTTAACTTGTACTATGTATAATCCTGATTGCAATGTAGACCCCATTAGCAATTGTGCTGATTCAGGAGTGGATTCTTTTTCTTGTACTTTTTTGCCCGTAACATCAAAAATGCTGACACGAATTGGTTCATTGAGTTTTTTAGCTTCAATCTTAAATTCATTACTAAACGGATTTGGAAAACACGTGATAGAAAAGTCTGAGTCCTCCGAAATATCCTGCGAGAACGAATTCATTTTTAAACTTTGAGTCCCTACTATATTTATTGACCATTCCTGATTAAAACTACTGCTCTGACTCCATTGAAATAAATCAGCACCATTTGTAGTAGTACCCATTCCATCGAGATACAGACCCGTTGCTTTATTTTTAAACTTAACATAGCTTCCTGCGGTTTCGCGTGTCCAATATTGTGCATCACTGCCGCTATTACTATATTGCCCTACTACGGAACCATTGGAACTTCTAGACATGCCATCAAGATACAATCCTGACGCGCGATTCTTTAACATTACATAGTTTCCAACCGTTTCAATTGACCATTGTTGTGCCGTTGCACCGCTGTTACTATATTGCCCTGCATTGGAACCATTATCTAACCTGTACATTCCATCTACCAGTAAATTGGTACCTCTATTGGCTAAAGTAACATAGGAAACAGAAGATTCTGTAGGATCTGTAGGATCCCAGTAAATTATACCTCTTGCTCCGCCTGCACCCATATATACCCTTCCGGCAACATTCATGTCTCCAATAAGCAATGATGTTCCCCCAAACTCATGGGCATCATCATTGATTCTAAGCCAAGTAACACCCTGATCTGTTGACCTAAAAAGACCATTGACTCCAGATACTGTTCCCCAGATGAAAATAGTAGGATAGCTCGCTCCGGACATAGTTTTCCCTATTCCGATAGTTTTGCAATACGATACATTGGCAACAGTTGTATAAGTCGCACCAGCATTGGTCGAATATTTTAATCCATTGCCGGCAAGAGGCACCCAAATATGTCCTTCAAAACCTAGCACTGTCCTGATCAGGACGGGCTGCCACGGATGATTCGCGGTTGATGCGCCCGGTGTACCTGCTACTGAAAAACTGATTCCTTTATTGGAGCTTCTGAACATCTCCCCTGTCTGTGGATCGTATATATAGAAATAATTTGAATTTACTTTGTCAGCCACTGGAGCCGCATTTCCGACGGATACACCCAAACAGCCAGACCAACTTGCTCCGTTATTGATCGTGTACGAAGTAGTTGTTGATCCCCAGGGGCAATGCAGTACAGTACCTCCGTCGGCGCTGATGTCTACCCTTCCTTGTACGCCTACATTGGTAGCTGTACCCGTCCATGTAGCACCCTTGTCGGTAGAATAGTAAACAACGTTTCCCTGATTGCTAATTCTTACTACTTTGTTTGGGTTGCCGGCAGCATAGGCAATACTCGTATTATTAGTACCACCAACAAGTTTAGCTGAATGAGAAGACGGTGGAGAAGTCAGTGATTCATGCACAAAGCCTGATTCGTCTCCCAAAGCAGAAATAAACGAACCTCCCGGAATGGTTATACCGTCAAGGAATGCAGTCTCTTCAAGTCCTACGACATCATATTTCCATAAAGGATTAGTGGCTGTAATATCAGAGCAGGTATATATTCCTCTTCCGCCGATTACCCGCACTTTCGAAAGATTATCCTGGTCAAACTCAATACAGTCCATCCAGTTTAATCCACCGGCATGCCATCCCATACCATTATTATCGAAGGTAGCGTTGGCGCCGTTCTTAAGTGTCCAGGTCCCCCCTCCATCTGTAGACAAAAAAATAAAATCTCCCCAGCCAGTACCAAACTGGTTGTTCGAATATATGTTAAAGGTAGAAATGATTACTTTATTAACATTAGTAGGGTCTATACTGACTCCTCCGTATGAATAATCTTTCGACTGAACGGGTGTGACATTCGTCCAGACGGCTGTAGATGTGTTTAGTTTATATAACTTTCCATTTCCATTGGTGTCATCCCCACCAGCACCATCCGCATACGTAACATACATGGTTGTTCCCTGCAATGCAACCCGATGTGGCATAAAACTGGTGGTTGGTGAAATGTCTGTAAAGCTGGCCCCGCCATTTGTACTCTTGTAGATGTTTCCTCCACCTGTGCGGGAAACTCCAATGTAGATGGTTTGACTAACGCCGTTTACCACACCGCCTAAAGGATCAAACAAAACAAAACATATTCCGTTCAGGTTTGGAGTTGTCGTTACGCCATTCCATGCAAGGTTCCAGGTAAGTCCGGCATCGGTACTCTTCCATAATCCGTCAGATCTGGTTCCGCAGAACAAGATGTTACTGTTTTTGGGATCAACTGCAAGACGTTCTCCGTTACCGCGCCCGTTCCCGTTTCCATGCGTTTTAAATTTGGAAGTGACATCTGTATACGTAAAAGTATTTCCTTTATCCGTAGATTTCAATATCGCTGTTCTTCCGAAGTTTGTATCTCTGTTCCCGCAAAACATATAAACATTATTGGCGTTCTGCGGATCAATTGCCAAAGCGTCCACGGCATACAATCCATGATCCGACTCCTTTAGCCAGTCTAATAGCTGAATCCATTTATTGTTTGCAGCATCCCAGCGATAAGCTCCGCCCACATCCGTGCGGCAATACCTGTCGCCAGATGTTTTATGGGTAACAATCCCTGTCACAAATCCGCCTCCGCCGATGGGTACATTTTTTGAGGTATATGTCTGGGCGTTTATTACAAGCGGACTAAACACTAAAATAAGGTGTAAAAAGAAAATTTTTATATCGTTTTTCATATTTAATATTTTAATTGTACAAAAACATTTTAAATATTATTCTGCTTTTTTATTTCAAATTCTGAATCATCTGAACTCAAAAAAGCTTTAATTAACTTTCGTCCTTATTGTCATCAACAAGAAAGCAGGAGGATAATTAAGTGCTGATGGTAAAAAGACCAACAACGGGGATTAATAAGTGAATTTCCATTCATCAAACAAGAAATCTTCTCCATTAAATACAAAATAGATATTCACTGTTCCTTTATCTATTTTCTGTTCTATTTTCTTTGAGAGTGTAGTCCAATCTTTTCCATCAGATGTAAGGGAAACAAGAGCTTTGCCATTTAGATTATTTACATAAACATCGATTCTGCCTTTTCCTTTAACCCTTGCCTCAAATTTGGAAGGAAGCTGTTTGCTGAAATCGGCTCCACGAACCATAATACATTGTTTGTCTGATTTTCCTTTGGCAACCATATTACCCACATTACCAACAGCTTCAAACTGAACCTGTCCCGAAGTCCCTCCGGTTGTTTCTGCCTGCTGAATAACGAATGGATTTAATGGACTAATTTGTAACGGACCTTTAAAAGTTGCTTTGCCCATAGGGATATTCACATTCTTTTCATCCACCTGCATTTCTTCGATACCTACATTACGAAAACCTCCCTTAGTGCCAAAATAATCCTGTAAATACATGGCGTGGTAAGTAATATAATATTTCTCTTTAAACTTAAACAAATGCGTGTGATTGTTGGTCAAAGGTCCCACGCCAACGTCGCCGGTATTTTTAAAGTAATTATCGCGATATTTCCAGCTATCCGGATTTAACGGTGTTTTACTCGTCATATAAGACATACTGCATTGGGTTGGTTTATCAATATTTGTATAAGGCCATTCAGTACGCTGTTCCCAACTTGTATTATAGGTATAAACCCAGGTTCCATTGATAAAATTAAGGTCACTTGCCTCAAAAAAATAAGGTGCGGGTATTTTGGCAACATCGCTGGCTAAGCTGATCATATCTTTTTCTAATTTGACAATTCTGGCATTATCCGGCATGTATTTGGTTTTAGGTGTTCCACCTCCAAAAGTTAGCCAGCCTGTACCCTGGTCGTCAATAAGAACTCCGGGATCGAATGGAGCTTCGCAATCCACACCCGGAACAGTACGGTCGACTATGTTCTTTCCTAAGGGATCAATCCACGGGCCAACGGGAGAGGTTGAAGTAAGCATGGCTGTACCAACACCGCTATTAGAATAATACAAATAAAAGTGCGTTTTACCATCTGCTTCCATTCTGGATGTAATGGAAGGTGCCCAGGAATTCTGACTCCATGGTGCCAGCTTTGCCGTATCTATGAGACCATGATACGTCCAGTTGACCATATCATCAGTAGACATCATCACCAGTGTGTGAATATGCTCGTATGAATTTTTCCCACCCTTTCCTACATTGTCGTACTGTTGATGATCATTTGTGGCATACACATACATTCTTCCATTGTATTCTACAGCGGTCGGGTCGGCCGTAAACATAAAATCCAATAATGGATTCGCATTATCGGAGATAAGTTTCGGCGAAACATTTGCGAATTTTTCTTCCAGGTTTTCTTTTTTTAGTTTACCTGTTTTAGTCTGAGCTTTTGCGAATTCGTTACCTCCCATAACAGCCATAACAATGACTGTACTTAACAATACTTTTTTTCTAAACATGCTTTTTTTATTTTACCCAAAAAACGGAACTCGTTAAGGGTTAATTTCAATTGATTAATTTATTTATTGTATGACTGGGGTCTCTTTGTCACTCCCAGTACGCTTCTTTACTTATAAATCGAGGTGCGATTAAAAGATTCTATCCTGGTATTTAACCAGCGCAAATCTGTAAAAAGCCACTCCAGGGATTCATTCAACTTTTCTGGATAACCATACCTTCATCTTCCCCACCCCTCTGTTTGACCATGTATAATAGGGTATAAAAATCGGCTTGTCCCTTCCTTTCAACCCCGCTATATTGCCTTTAAGAATGTTAACCTGGTTAGATAAAATATTTTTGTTCTCAACAAAAAATTCATCATTGTCATGAATGGTCATTTCAGCTAATTGCCCGGTATTGTCAATCTGTTCTGTACAGTAAACAATAGGGCCATATTCAAGAGCGACGAGGTCTTTGTTTGATTGTACTTTTTCATTGGTAATAACACGCCGGACATTCATAGGAATTGACAGTTCAATTTTATCTCCCTTACTCCACTTTCTTTCTATTTCAAGATAACCGTTATTCATTGTCAGGTTTTCGTTCTTACCATTAATCTTCAGATTCATGATTCCGGTATTTTCACCTATGTATTGATAAAGAGTACCGGGAACAGGTTTATTCATTGCCCAGCCGGGAATGCGAACCTTTAAAGTAAAAGCTGCGGTTTTCTCCGGATTAACTTCAATATTAACCTGCCCATTCCATGGATATCCTGTTTGTTGTTTTACTTCAACCTTTGTATTCCCTACAGTTAACTTCGCCTGATTAGACATAAAAAGATTGATATATAAATCATTTTCATGAGTCGCATAAACGAGCCCTGGTACTGAAGGTAAGAACCGGATTAGATTGGTTGGGCAACAAGAACATTCAAACCAGGACTGACGGGTACATGAACCATGATTAAAAGTATATTGGGCATCCGACTCCAATGGATTTGGATAGAAAAATTTATCCCCATTCAAAGAAATACCGGCAAGCAATCCGTTATACAATGTTCTTTCAATAATGTTGTAATATTTTGATTCACCAGTCAGAAGAAATAATCTATGGTTCCAGTATACACTACCAATAGCGGCACAAGTCTCGTTATATGCTGTGAGATTGGGTAGTTCATAATTATCTCCGAAAGCTTCTCCTTCATGTCTCGAGCCGATACCTCCTGTAATATACATTTTCCTGTTGACCATATTTTCCCATAGCTTATGTGTCGCATTCAGATAAGCCGGATCTTTATAAATGGCAGCAATGTCAGTCATCCCGGCATACAGGTATACGGCTCTTACTGCATGTCCAACTACCTCTTCCTGTTTAACAACAGGCAAGTGATCCTGGTTGGAGCTTCCATACAATTGATGCGTCATTGGATCTCCTCTCCAGTCCAGATAAAGTTTTGACAGTTCAAGATATTTTTCATTTTTAGTAATGAGATAGAGTTTGATTAATCCCGTTTCAACAATCTGATGTCCCGGCGGAATTTGAAGTTTACCAGGTCCGAAAGTTGCCACCAGCAAGTCAGCATTTTTAATGGCGATATCTAAAAAATTTCTTTTGCCCGTGGCGATGTAATGTGCCGATGCAGCCTCAAAAAGATGTCCGCTATTGTATAACTCATGGCTCGCACTTTCTCCTGCCCATCGTTTCCCAGCCGGTTTATACCAATCTGCGGGAGAAGTTGTCGGGTCTATGGTCATCCAGGTAGTAATATATCCATCTTTCTCCTGTCCAATTTTAATAATGCCGATAACGGAATCAAGGTAAGTAAGAAGAACAGGATTAGGATTGTTGATAAGCGAATAAGAAGCTCCTTCTATGATCTTATATAAGTCCGAATCATCCCAGGGCATTTTTCCGCGCACCGTGCCTTTTTTTATTCCACCAGCGATAAGAAAACTTTCCATTCGCCCTTCCTTTGAACATTTATCAAAAGCATAAGGAATGGTAGTATTCTGAATGACCTTAATTTTGGGTAGCCAGAAACTATCGGTCAATACTACATTTTGAATGTTTACTGCTTTGATAGGGTAATCATTATACTTTGTTTGTGCTTTTGTACAAGCAACAATAAATATTGATACTAAGAGAAAAATAAAATTTTTCATTGATTAGTGGTTAGTTGAAAATTTATTTAGTAACTTTTTTTGCCATTTATCTGGTTAAGAAATCCTATCCTGCTATTTAACCAGCGTAAATTTGTACAGCGCCACTCCATGCATCGGAACCTTCACCGAAAGAGCCTCGTTGTTGGCATGAATTGTTGTAATATCTTTTTGGCGCCATAAATCACGCACCTTTTGCTTTTTTGAAATACCGAGTTTTTTCAGATCCTTGCGAATTCTTTAGAAGTAAATCTGTGACTTGTAAGTCACAGATTTTTAAATTATAGTATATTACTTTTTACTTACCTCCTGCAATAATAGCATCTAACATAGCCTGGTCTTTTACCTCATTCTTAGCTCTGTCTAACATAAAACCTATCTCCCACCAGAATGGCACAATACCATTTGCTTTAGCTTGTTTCGTTACATAATAGGACCAATGATTTACAGACTTGTTGTGCATAACCATATCCTTAGGAACAGGCTTGTTTAGGTCGGGAGTTCTTCTCCAGGTTGCATACTCGCCCAGTATTACAGGGATGCCTTTATCAACAAACTTTTGTTTCATCTTTTGGAATTCAGAATCAATCACATCTTCTTCTCCAAAGGTGGCGTTGCGTTCCGGCTCAATAGTAGAATGATTCCCGGCTCCCCAGTAATAAATCATCTTACCCCAACTTACATCTGCATCTGTTACGATAGTAAATAAAGCTGGTGTGTAGTTGTGTACCTCAACCATCAATTTGTTAGGAATGTTGTCTGTTGGCATCGTATTCATCAGGTCAAAAGTTAGAGCAGCATCAGTTCTGGGACCCTGCACAACCAGCACCCTGTAACTGTTTCTGCCTCCGGTAGCACGAACTGCCTTGATGAATGTTTCGTAGTAACCATTAAGTATGGCCATCTGCTCAGCATTTTCAGCCGGAGGTTCATTTGCACCGGCAAAAATAAGGTGCTCATCAAAATCACGCATGGTTGTTGCAATCTGTTCCCAAATCGCCTTTTGCATTGCATTAATAGACTCTTCCTTTGCCTTAGTGATGTTATTATCAAGCCAGCCATTATCTGCATGAGCATTTAGTACCACATACATATCATTTTCCACACACCATCCCACTACTTCTTTCACGCGGTTAAGCCACGCAGGGTCAATTTTTGCTTTTGCCGGATCACTTAAATGGGTCCAAACCCAGCCACATGGAATCCTAACAGAATTGAAACCTTTTTCTTTAATAAATTTCACATACTCTTTGGTAATCTTACTATTAACCCACTCCGCTTCGGTTGGTGCTTCCATGGTATTGCCAAAATTTATTCCCAAATGCATTTTTGCAGACAATTGCATCGCTGTACTGCTCATCCCTGTTTCATCGGGAGCTTTAGGTGTTAAATTATAGGTTGGATATAAACTGCCTTTTTGTATAATTGTAATTCTTCGCGCCTGACCATTTTCAGCTTCAATAGTTAGTACCACAGAACGGGTAAATCCGGTTTCATTACTCAAAACTGTAAATTTTGTTGCTGTAACTCCACTACTGCCGCTTGTTGTTGTTAATTGCAGCCAGGATGCAGCCGAATTGCTCACACTCCATGCGCTATTGGCTTCAATGGTGACTTCTTCTGATGTACCTCCAGCTGGTTCAAAATAAACCGTTTTTTCTGAGACTGCTAATTGTGGAGCTTCGTCTCCATCTTTTGAACAAGATGCTGAAAATAAGGTAATTATCAGCAACAGTACAATTTTATAAAAATGTGTATGTTTCATTTTTTATTTTTTAGAATTAATACTTTTTTATTTAAGACCTGCAGAAAAGTGTAACTTTCATGAAATGGCTGCAGGTCTTTATTTTTACTATTAATTTGTTATTGAATTAAAATATTTTTGTTATTTGATTTTCACAATCCTGATATTATCAATCCCTGCACGAAGACCGGTTGTGCTGGATTTATCGGAGGTATTGACCGCAAAGAAATTTATAGTCTTCTTTTTTGAACCAAATAATTCTGAAAGGCTTGTTGCAGAATTACCCGTACCGTCTATACCATCCTTTTTTGTACGAAACTCAGTTAATGGGATAGTTACTGTTGTCCATTTTCCTTTTGTAGTGAAATTAGCTGTTTTAGTTTCTGAAATTTTCCATGGCTCAAAACGCGCTAAAAAATCCCAATTATAATCTCTGACAATAAACATCGATATGCCATTCCAGTCTCCTGGAACATTAAGTTCAAACTTAAGCGCAAATTGATCTATATCTAAATCTAAATCCGCTGCTGAAACCCATTCTGATCCATTTTCGATGTTAATGCTTCGTCCGCCTTCCCACCAGGCTCCGTTACCAGCATTAAGAACAGGAGTGTCTAAAATAGGATACCATCCATGGTTACCCGGGAAAGCGGGATCATTATTACTAGTCGATGTTCCCCATGCTATATTGCCAATAGTATCAAAATTACAAAGCATGCCTGTCGTAAGATCATTTACATTATATGTTGTTAGAATTTCACCTGATGCTGTAATTATTTTTAAGGGTCCGCTTGTAGTAGTAGAAACTGGAAAGCTAATTGCAGTTCCATCATCTTTCGTTACATAATCGGTTATTGCCACACCTCCAAAACTGAGCTCACTTATAAGGAATAAATTGGTTCCAAATACAGTAACAATCTCACCTTCAACCGGGTTTTCGTTTGAAATAGCAGCAAGCGAAGGTGGTCCGGCAACGATATCAATATTGAAAATTGTGGAACCACCGGCAGTAGCCACCTCAATAGTATTTAATTGATTTTCAGGAACTGAAGGAAATGGAATTACATAAGGCAGCTGTACAACAGCGTATTCATCTGAAAAAAGTCCTATATCGAATGGAATTGACACGCCATTGAACGCGATTTTAACTGCATTTTTCAAATTTGATCCCTTTAAAACTACCCACTGACCAGGCACCAATTTATTCACAAGTGTATCATTAGGAGCGGCAGCATAATTCCTCACTTCTGTAATAACAGGAGCACCATTTGAATCATCATCATTATTACAGGATGTTAACATCATAATAACCAATATTATGCTAAAAAAGCGCAAATATTTAAGAGGTTTATTTAATACATTTTTCATGTTTATATATTTTTTATCACTATTCATAATAAGGTACTGATGGTTCGTTCAATTTAGGATTAGCAATCACCTCCACTGCTGGCAGCTGTAAAGTAAAAGTGCCGAAGGTAGCAGGAGAAATGGGCCCAAGAGGATCTGTTGGCGTAGCTACCTCAGTAGCACTATCATATTCAAATCGTACTCTTTGCTGATTACTAAGAAGACCAACTGCTTTTTGAGGATTGTAATAAGATAGTCTTACCAGATCAAACCAATATTGTCCTTCACAAGCAAATTCAAGCCTTCTCTCATTCATGATAACATCTATATTAAGTACTGTTACCGGATCAACGCCTGCTCTTGTTCTTACTTTATTAAAATACAACAATGCATTGCCATCACTTGTAGTGGCGTTATTACCAAGTATAGCCTCAGCATATATTAAATAAACATCTGCTAACCTTAATAATGAATTATGCTGTATGGAACCTAAAAATGTCATTGCAGGAGAATTATTATCTGCTTCGTTACCAATAATGTGTTTCTTCATACCTGGGGTCGTAGCAGTGTAGCCTCCACCAGCAGCGTTCAATTCGGGATAATGGTCTCCATTGAGCATAAAAGTCGCTTTACGTCTTATAGAATCCTGCCTTGGATAAGCCAAATACAGATCATAACTAGGTGACGGAGCTCCCCATGCGCCATCTTTTTGAGGATTAATATCTTTACTCGGCGAATAGGTCAATAATTGATTTCCTTCCATCCAGCCACTGGTAACAGACCATTGCAGTGCAAATAATGATTCGGGACTATCATTAAATTGTGTTTTAAAAAGATCCGGATAACTTGGAAGCAAATTTAAACCACTGTTTTCGATTACATCCTTTGCATACAGTTTTGCCTTGTTTAAATAGTCCTGATTGCGATCACCTCCCAGCTGTCCTAATCCGGACAGAGTTAAATATACTTTACTTAACATTCCCTTTGCTGACCAGCTCGTAAGTCTGCCTTTCTCATCAGTTGCACGAAGATTCTCTGCAGCAAAAGTTAAATCTTCAATAATAAATCGATATACATCTGCTGCTCTGTTTTTATTAACCAAAGGTGATTTTATCAACTTCGTATTATCTTCAATAATAGGCACTTCTCCCCACAACATTACAAGATGATAGTAGGCCATGGCACGTATAAATCTTGCTTCTGCCAGTCCGGCATTTTTATCTGCAACAGCAACTGTTGCCGGCGTATTTTCATTAATTCCTTTAATTGTGCCGTTACAGTGTGCGACTATAGTATATAATCCAGTCCAGCCGTCTGTTAAGCGTTGGTTAGATCCTGAAAGGGTAAAAGTATTAAGCTGTACCAAATCTGCACCCTGCCATGGTATAACAAGGTTTCCGCCTAATATATCTCCCAATGGAATGTATGCGAGATTATTCCATTGTGCCCAAACTCTGCTATAAAGTGACGCCGTAGCTAACCTAATTTCTTGTTTTGTCTGATAAAAATTTTCAGTACTTATCTCTGACTGAGCCGGGCGATCCAGAAAATCATCCTGACAACCAGTCAAAACCATTAACCCCAAAAGGGTTAAAACAGTTATTTTATATATTGACTTCATATCTCTCTATTCTATTAAGTTTAATTTTTTATTTAGTTAATCCTACATTAACTCCCAAAGTAAATGTTCGGGCTTGTGGATAAAAACCATAATCTATTCCTGCCTCTAACGGATTCCATGAACCCACCTCCGGATCCATTCCTGTATAACTTGTAATAACAAAAGGATTGCTGACATTAACATAGACACGTAGAGAACTTATGTGTATTTTTTGCATCCACTCGCTTGGCATTGTATATCCCAAAGTCATGTTTTTACATCTAAGGAAAGATCCGTTCTCAACGTACTTGTCTGAGAAACGATGGTTTCTATTGCTATCGTTATTTTTAAGCCCTACAATTGTGGTGTTTGGATTGGTAACGTATACGTTATTAACATCTGAAGCCGAACCATTCGGATTAATTAAAGCCAGATTGGCATGCTCATTTAATGATTTTAGGAAACCAAATTGTGTCGAAGGATTTTCTCCGTTAATCCTTAATCCATTTATTACTTCATTACCGAGAGTAGCACTAAAGAAAATATTCAGGTCAAATCCTTTATAGGTAAAAGTATTACCAAGACCAAATTGATAATCCGGAATAGGAGAACCTAAATAAGTTCTGTCCTTTTCTGTAATGACCCCATCACCATTTAAATCTTTAAATTTCATGTCTCCATACCATACTCCTCCAGGGTTTGGCGAAATTGGTAAAACCGCTCCATTTGTATCTGTAGGCAAAGCATGTGTTTCAAAATCTTTTGCGGTTGCAAATATTCCATCTATTTTATAACCATAAAAGTCACCAATAGCCCCACCTACACGCGTTTCGGCAACTACTTCGTTACCAGCATATTTCCCAAGTAATGAAGCACCGTCTGTGTTTAATTTCAGAACCTTATTTTTGTTATGCGATAATGTGAAATCGGTAGTCCAGCTAAATTCATCTCCGTTTCCGATTATATTTTTTGAACTCAGGTGAAGGTCTATTCCTCTGTTTCTAACGACACCAACATTTACATAAGGAGGATTAATTATTCCGGACCCGCCAATTGTTCCGGAATATAATGGTAAAGGAAGCTGCAGCAACAGCCCATCTGTCAGACGATTATAGACATCAACTGATAGATTAAGTCTCGAATCAAAAAATGATGCATCGATTCCGGCATCACTGTATTCTGTTTTTTCCCATGAAACTTCACGGTTTCCTAAATTATTAATAATTTGTGCATTACCTGCCAAAGCAGTTGAAGTAGTCTTTAATGTAGTTATATAAGCATTATCTCTAACATTTTGATTATTGGTCGAACCATAACCTATCCTAAGTTTTAATTCATTGACTATTTTTGAGTCTTTTAAAAATTTCTCATTATTTAATCTCCAGCCAAATGCTCCTGAATAAGTGGTTACCCAACGATTTTCTGGTGCAAATTTTGAAGAACCATCTGCACGCGCATTTATGGTAAACAAATATTTATCATCATAAATAAAATAAATGCGCCCAAAAAAAGATTCCTGCGCATTCTCTCCGCGGGTTCCGTCATTGGTTGCTGTTGCCGGATCGCCGCTGCCTATATTAGTAACACTGTTTGAAATGAAATTTTTTCTTGCTGCAGAAACATTTTCGAACTGAAACAACTGTGCTTCATGTCCTCCCAGTATGTTAAGATTATATTTGTTTTTAAACACTTTAGCATAAGTTAATAAACTTCTAAAAGTGGTAAAATACTCCTGACTGTAGGAATAAAAGGCATCATTTACTAATCTCTCTGCTAACCCAAACTTGTATGTAGGGCTGAATCGGTCTTCTGTTCTAAATGAAAAATTTCCTGAAACTTCATTTCTAAAGGATAAATCCTTTGTAAATGCTATATCGGCATACAAATTACCAAACATCTGATTTCTTTTGGGAGTATTGACATTTGTAAGGGCAAGAGCATACGGATTTACACGTTTATTTATCCATCCTTCACTGCTTTCTTCTCCCGCAAAACTACCATCAGGATTTCTTACAGGGATATCCGGTGTCTGACTTAATGCCTCTGCAATAACATTTGAACCTGTTGAATTTACATTTTCTTCAATATGGGTTAACTGTAAACTAGTCCCTATTTTTAACCAGTTAGTAGTCTTGTTGTCCAAATTTAATCGTACAGAAGCTCTGTTAAACTCCGACCCCAGTGCTATACCTTCCTGTTTAAAATAAGACCCGGACAATAAATATTGCGTTTTGTCATTACCACCGCTTAAAGTCAGCATATGACTTACTACCGGTGCCTTTCTGAATAATTCTTCCTGCCAGTTTGTACCCTCTCCTAAATACTTTGGGTTTGCAAATTCCGGTCTTTCATCAAAACCCCATACAGCAGCCCTGTCGTTAATAAACTTAGCATATTCTCTTAAATTCATAGTGGGATATTGCTTAATCAGCTCCTGATATCCGGTTGAAAATTCATAAGTAATTTTTGGAGCTCCTTCTCTACCTCTTTTTGTAGTAATAACAATTACACCGTTGGTGGCCTGTGAACCATAAATTGCTGTTGCTGATGCATCTTTTAAAACATCAATAGACTGGATATCCGAAGGGTTAATTGTAGATAACGGGTTTGTACCATTTGCTCCTCCATAACTCTGGCCAATTATAACGCCATCAATTACATATAAGGGAGAGCTCCCGCCAAAAGACGACAATCCGCGTATTTGTATATTAACGCCTCCTCCCGGCTGTCCTGAAGTCTGCTGCACTACTACCCCGGCTACTTTACCCTGCAAAGCCTGGTCAATTGTTGTGGGACGTGTTTTCATAAGTTCTTCTCCCGATACCGAAGATATTGCTCCGGTTAGATCTTTCCTTTTTGACTTACCGTAGCCAATTACGACTACTTCGTCTAGTGCTTTTCGATCTTCTTTAAGGGTAATCTTTAATTGGCTGCCCGTAATTTTTACTTCGCGGCTTATGTATCCCAGATAACTTACAACAAGTGTTTCTCCGATTCTGGCATTAATAGAAAATGAACCGTCCATATCGGTAGAGATGCCATTTTTAACTCCTTTGATATTAATATTAACACCAAAAATTGGTTTACCATCTGGCTCATCTATCACTGTACCTGTAACTTTTACAGTAGAATTTTGAGCGGATATCAGGCTAAAAGAACAAAGCAAAACTAGCAAGGCATATTTTTTAAAGAGCTTCTTTTCTTTTACAAAGCGATGAATTACACGTTTTTCATTCATAATTAATTGGTTTTAGTTAGTTAAGTCGAGTGGTTATTTTTTAAATAAAAAATGTATTGGGCTGGATAATATTATTCCAAAATATCATTTATACATTTTCGATCTATTGGGAACAAATTAACAATAATGGAATGCTAAACGACGGCTCTTTTTGTATCAAAGGATGGTATCAATTGTTGCAATTATTATGTTTGTAATAAAAAAATGACTTTATTTATTCTGTTTTCATATTTTAAATCATAATAAACTATCATTTTAATAAGGGAGAGTTTTTATTTGAATTGAGACTAAAACCATTTTCAACATTAAGTTCACACTTAGTAATTCTTTGAAGTGAATACAACCTCAATCAAGAAAGTAATTAGAGAAATCCTTTTTTTTTCAGCGTTTTCGCTTTAGCGAATCAGTAAAATCAGCGTCTAATTTTGACGCGGATAAAACAGATTTACTTCGTAAAAACTCGGATAAAAACGGATTTGATTTGAAAACAAATATTGCTGCAAACAAGCAAGCCACACGAAAGGATCATGTGGCTGCGGGGATTTTTTAAGATTGAATAGTTTGCTTTTTTTATAAAAAATTATTTTAAAAATTTCCAATAATCAAAATACAGTATGTCGCTATCGGCTTTTCCTTTAAAAACAAAATACAAATCGTGAATTCCTGAAACTTTTTTAACATCAATGGTTTGCAATGCCCATTTTTCATGGGCTGTGGTCATAGGTACATTTACGGTTCCAAGTAACGCGCCGTCTTTGGTATCCAGTCGTATTTCCATAGAAACATTTTCGCTATGTGTTGTACCAATTCTTGCTGTAAATTTCGAAGCTCCTTTACGGAAATCTACCTCTTTAACTTTGATAAAAGCGTCGTTGTATTTTGCCGTAATAAAAACGCCAGCTACATTATCATTCATTGATTTCACTCCCTGAGACCAGGCAATGGTTTCTGCTTCAGTTTTGATATAAGGATTTAATGGACTTAAACTCTTCTTAATTCCTTCTGTCATATTCATTTGCACAATTGAACCATCTTTATTAAACTGGGTTTCTTCTACACAAACAGAACGGGTAAAACCACCACCTCCGGGCAATGCACCATTGTGATAGAAAAAATAGCTTTTTCCCTTAAAATCAATTATTCCGGGATGATTAGTAAAAGAATTTCCTTGTGTAGGCATGACAACACCCTGATATTTCCATGGTCCGGTTATACTTTTACTGGTTGAATACCCAATATGTTCCGGTATTGGCCCTGCGGCGAAAAATAAATAATACAGACTATTGCGCTTATACAGCCACGGTCCTTCCTCATAAGTGGTAGGTCTTTCATCATTTTTTGTTCCTTCACGTTTTCCAAAAGATTCGAAAGTATTGGGCATTTGTTTGACTTCGCCGGAAGTGGATATCAAGTCTTTATTTAGTTTTACGTAATACAAACCTGGATTTCCCCAATACAGATACGCCTGACCATCCTTATCAATAAAAGGAGTAGGATCAATATCATTCCACGGATGATGATCGATTAATTTCTTGCCAATAGGATCTTTAAACGGACCATAAGGACTATCTGAAACCAAAACTCCTATGTTTCCGCCATGTATGGGACAGTATAAATAAAATTTACCATTTCGTTCAATACACTGCACTGCCCACGCACCATTATCCTGCTTTGCCCAGCTAAAATCTTTTAGAGAAGCCACTATTCCATGGTCTGTCCAATTGACCATGTCGGTTGAGGTATAAAGCGACCAGTTGAACATTTTAAAACCCTTACCATCTGCATTGGCATCGTCTTCATCGTGGCTTGTATACAGATACACTGTACCGTTATGTACCATTGGCGCCGGATCTGCAGTATAATTGGTCTGCACAATAGGATTTTGAGCTGAACCAATCAAACAATTTAAAAGCGCTATAAGTATTACTATAAGTTTATAAGTATGTTTCATTTTAGTTATTTAGTTAATAAAATTCTCCATTCGGCAGAATCGTTATTGCTGGGTTGTACTTTTATCCTTGTACTTTTATCCTTGTACTTTTATCCTTGTCTTTTTATTTTGCCACAGATTTCACAGATTCAAATGATTAATCTTTTAAATCCTTTAATCTGTGGCTAAAAAATTAGACGCTATAGGCTAAGGCTATTTTATTATTTAATCCTCAACCAGTTAAAATCAGCATAACCGCCTGTTATTTTTGTTGCATAATTAAATAAGGCAAAACGATAGCCCATAAAATGCGGAATGCTATATTTCATCTTCAAAGGTTGGCCTATCGGTTTCCAAACTTTTCCATCAAGACTGTAAAAGAAACTGGCTTCATCTTTTCCATTAAGAGCATAAAGGCTATCAGCTGCATCGTTCATACCCGTAAAATCGCAATCGACTCTGAAGTAAATTTGGTCCTGATTCAATGGAATTCGCTGTACTTCGACAGCCTTATCATTATCGGTAGTGACCATTACTATCGATTTTTGACCCGCGTCAGTTTTAACTCCAACTGATCCATACTCTTTTTGGAAAGCTGATAATCCGGCAAAATCGCCATCTTTCATTTTTGAAACATCAAGAGCAACAGAAGCTGAGCTGGTTGGACCAATAGTGCGTTGTGTAAGTGTGTTTCTGGCCTGAAGAAAATCAGTCTCGATTCTTCCTGTTTTGAGACGCAGGAATCCTTTTCTTTCCGTTACAGACCACAGCGCATTATCCGGATTATGATTCCATTGCCATACTAAAGGAAGTGCCACTTGTCCTTTTTTTCGATTGAATTCATCAGAAGCAACCAAATTCGGAATCAAACCTTTACTGGCTGGCAGGTCTAATATTTCCGGTACTTTTCCGTTTTCTCCTAATACAGGCCAGCCGTCTTCCCATTTAACTGGAACGAGATAGGGAACGCGGCCAACAGCAGCATAATCTCGGAAAAGATAAGAGAACCAGCGCCCATCTGGAGTGTCTATCAATCCGCCCTGAGCAATTCCCCTATCCTGTAAGCCCACTTTTCCTTCCCAGGGACCATTGATATTATCTGCCCTGTGTATAATTACAGTTCGCATTTCACCACGTGGCGCGCAAATATTAAATAAATAATATTTTCCTTTTACTTTAAATAATTGAGATCCTTCAGCTCCAAGGCCTACTTCTTTTCCTGTTGGTGCACTGGCATTTTCAATGAGCACTCGCTCCGGAACTTCTTGTTTAACTCCTGTTAGATCGTCATTTAATTCAACAATTTTAAGTCTGTCTGCGTCATAAATTAAATATGCTTTGCCATCATCATCAAAAAACAAAGTACTGTCATGATATGATGGTTTAAAAGAAACTCTTTGCCAGTTTCCTTTGTCTATATCTTTTGTTTTAAAAATATAGGTTTCGCCAGGTATGTCATGTGCAAAAGTGGTGAGATAATACATACCGTTGTGGTAGCGCAAACTGCTTGCCCACGAACCTCTGCTATAGATGTTTTTTCCTTCTGCCAAATTCAGCGCCGGTAAATCTGCCAAAGTATCATAGGCATAATTGATGGTTTTCCAATTGACCAGATCTGTAGATTTCATAATGGGCACACCCGGATTCATGTGCATTGTTGTACTGCTCATATAATAGTTTTTACCCACCCTGATCATAGACATATCTGGCACATCGGCAAAAATTATTGGATTTTGGGCTTGCGCCACGGTAATGGCAGGAACAAGCAAAACAAGGAAGGCTAAAATGAGCCTGATTTTTTTTTTCATGGGATAAAAGAATAATTGAGAATCGAACTTACTTGTTTTGCTGACAGCTTCAACAGCCGAAAACGACGAGTAGTTTTTTCTCATGGTTAAAAATGGGTCGATAGTTAATAAATGTTTTCTTAGCAAACAAAGTAATAAGAAAACAAGGCTATACGACGTTTCCCTTTGTATCCCAAGAGTGCATCAATTGTATTAAATGAAAAATATATACTATCAAAATACATTTATAAATCAAAAAAAAAGCAGCAAACCTAAGCTTGCTACTCTCTAAAATTATATTGTATTTGTTGTTCAATCCTATTTCACTTTTTTAGGGACAATCATTTAATAATTTATCTAAACAGCTACTATTATTATTGCTGTTGTTTATATATACGCAGATATTCCGAAGGCAGAAAACCAAATTCTTCCTTAAAGTACTTAGCGAATCTTTTTGGGGAATTAAATCCTACTTCGTATGCTATTTCTGCGATTTGCATTTGGCTTTTTTCGAGAAGCTGGCGCCCGCGTTTTAATCGTATGGTTCGAATAAATTCTATTGGGCCTTTGCCGGTAATAGCAATCAATTTTTTATATAAATGACCACGGCTCAGGCCTAAAGCCATACTAAGTGATTCAACAGAAAATTCTATATCACTTATATGTTCTTCTACAACCTTAATTGCTTTTGCTATCAGGGCTTCATCTAAAGAGGTAATTGTAATTTCTGAAGGAGAAACATCTAACTTTTGACTAAACGAGGCATGACTTTTCTCTGTCCATTCTACAAATTTCTGAATTCGCAGTTTTAGCAAATTAAAATTAAAAGGTTTTGTTATATAATCATCCGCGCCAAGTTCCAGACCTTCAACTATGTGTTCTTCAGCAGTACGCGCTGTCAATAGAATAACGGGAATATGTGACCAATGGATATTTGTTTTGATCTTTTTGCAAAGTTCAATTCCATTCATAACTGGCATCATTACATCGCTGACGATAATGGTTACATTAAACTTTTGTAATAATTGCAGTGCCTCTTCTCCATTATTAGCCGTTATTACAGTATAAGCGTCTTCAAGATTATCTTTAATAAACTCACAGAAATCATTGTTGTCGTCTACAAATAATAATATTTTTTTATTTGTGGTTTCATAGGTTTCTTCCTCCTGCCCGGCAGTAAATTCTTTCAAAGTATTTTCCGGTAAATTTTCTTCATCCGTATTTAAATCTTGCATTCTGATTGGAATACGGAAGGTAAAAACACTGCCTTGTGGAACGTTATCTGTAACTGTTACCGTTCCTCTATGAAGACTGATATATTCAGCAACAATATGTAATCCTATTCCGGTTCCCGTCTTCTCCTGTTCTTGCTGAGCCTGATAAAAGCGTTCAAAAATATGTTCTTTTTCCTGATTACTAATACCACGGCCTGTATCTGAAACGCTAACAGAAACAGTATCTTCCAGCTTTTTTATATGGATTTTTATAGTACCTCCGTCTAATGTATATTTGAATGCATTTGAAAGTAAATTTGAAAATATTTTCTGGATTTTATCCCGGTCAAAAGACATTTCTAAACTCTCAATATCACTCTGTAGCAGCAAATTAATAGAACGTTCTTCGGCATACACACAAAATAAAATATAAATTTCATTAATAAAATGAACAAAATCGCCGGATTTTAAATTCAGTCTCTCTACGCCCACATCCAGTTTATGAAAATCAAGCAGTGAGTTTATTAATATCATAAGCTGTTGTGCATTTTTATACATAACACTTAATTTTTTTCTCATACTTTCGCTTGTTGCATCATTCAATAAAATCTGCAAAGGAGTAATAATAAGGGTAAGCGGAGTACGCAAATCATGGCTGATGTTGGTAAAAAATCGTAGTTTGATTTCATTAATATGCATTTCTTTTTCATGATCCACCTGAAGGCGATGCTGTTCCAGTTTTATTTGATGCTTTTCTTTTGTTTTGTGAACAAAAAATATAAGTGCCCCAATAATTAAAATGGCATATATAATAAACGCCCAAATTGAAAAATAAAAGGGAGGCATTACATTAATAGATAATTCTGTAGAGATATTGTTCCAGACACCATCAGCATTACGTGCTTTTATTAAAAGTCTGTAACTACCCGTTGGAAGTGACGATATTACTATTTTATTTTTTTGAGTTGGCAGCCATTGTGTCGTAAAACCTTCTATCTGATAAACATATTTCACCTTATCAGCATTCAATAAATTTCCTGTTGTAAACTGTAAGGAAATAAGTTTATCATCGTGCCTGAAATTTAACTCAGAAGTTAATTGCATGGAGTGGTCGAGCAGCTTACGGCCATCATAATACGAGTCGACCTGAATTGTATTATTGCCTACGGTCAATTCAGTAAATATCACTTTTGACGTAGACGGGTCCTTTTCATACATTTTATTTGGGTTCAAAACCGTATATCCTTCTACATTGCCCAGAACTATATCATTATTTTTTAATTTGAAAAAAGCGCGGTCATTAAAAAAATTATTCATCAGACCGTCTTTCACGGAATAATTTTTACTTGAAAAAGTAAAATCTCCATTAGAGGTTGGCCTCACCGTAAGTATTGAAAGCCCGTTGCTTGTTGTGACCCAAATATTATTGAAATTATCTTCTGTTATTCCTTTAATTAGGTTATCGCACAGACCGCTCTCTTTGTTAAAATAATAAAGCGTATCCTTTTTTTGATTCCAAATGATCAGTCCATCATTATTGCCTAACCATATCAGGTCTCGTTTATCTTTATAGACATTTGAAATTTGATCCTGGCGAAAAGTTTGATTTCCTCTCTTATTTCCGCGATACAAAATCTGTTTGTGATTGGTAATATCAATCACTAACAGGCCAATCACGGTACCAAAGTACATTTTGTCACCACCATCATAAAACATATCCAGCGCATAAACAATATCATCAAATGGGGTAATCACAGAACTAAAATTAGCTGAATCTGCTGGTATTATCTGAATTTTTCCACCCAATGGTCCTACCCATACATTTCCGTATCGGTCTTCTTTTAAGTTCCAAATACTATTACCGGTTAATTTGCTGTTCTTTGTAGTATACTGGGTCATTTTGCCATTTTCATAACAAAAAAGTCCTTTTTGATAGGTCCCAATCCAAACACGATTCTTCCTGTCTTCCAGTATAGATATTATGGCAATGTTCGGAACCGGGAGTTTCCTGACCGCTTCTGATTTTTGATCTTTTATATATAGTCCGTTTCCATCGGTTCCCAGCCAAATATTTCCCTGATGATCTTCCATTATAGACATGATATCGGAACATTGGGGATGTCTGAAATTGATAAAATTCCGAAAACTTTCATGATAATAGGATAGTCCTTTTTTAGTATATCCAACCCAAATAGTCTCGTTGTTGTCTTTGTAAAGACATTTTACATTATTTGATGATGGACCTGTCTCGACCCAGGGATCTGATACCAGATTTTCAAACCGGTCTTTTCCCTTGTCATAGATAAACAGCCCCTTGTGGTCCGTTCCTACCCAAATCTGTCCCGGCTGATTTTCGATAATACTGGTAATATGATTGGCCTGCGTTTTTAATCCCGAAGCCAATTGGAATTTTTTCCATTCTTCAGCTGAATTCTTTTTGTAAAAAACCTGTTCGCTTTTATCGGAGCAAATCCATAAACCTTTATTGCTATCTACATAAATAATATTCATGGCATTAAAGCCATTTTGTTTAATATAATCAGGTAGTTCTATGAATGTTAAAACTCCTGATTTCTTATGTATTTTCCAGCACGTTCCTGAATTGTATTCAATTGCATACAGATATTCACCATTATCAGCAATAGAAAATTCATCTTCTAAAGTTGTTTGTAATGGGAATACAGACGTTTTCTTTTTCCTGAAATCATGAAAAAATATTTTCTTTTTGTTGATTACCCAGAGATTACGATTTTTATCAATAAAAATTTTAGCATTAAAATCCTGCTCTATTCCAAGATTAAGCAACATCAATTTTGGATCTGAAAAAGAATCTTTATCTCTTTTATAAACCATATAATAATATCCAAAGTCTATCCATATATTGCCTGATCCATCTTCCTGCAAGTCAACTATATCATTTGAAGACAATGCATTAGACACACCAGAATGCATTTTATAAACCTTAAATTCATATCCGTCATATCGGTTTAATCCGGACTCTGTTCCAATCCACAAAAAACCGTAGCTGTCTCTCAGAAAAGCTTTAACATTATTATTAGAAAGGCCTTGCGTTGTTTCTAAATGATGAAAAACATACGACTGCTGCCCTATAATGTTTTGGAAAGAAACGATCCAAAACAGTATGAGTATAGGTATGCAGATTTGTCTTATATTTTTTTTCATATTAAAATAGTCAAAGAGAAAACACAGTTTTGATTCAGAAATTAAAATTATTGAGCTAAAAAATATAGCCACAGATTTTCACAGATTAAAATGATTTTTTCTGCTTGTGCTTAATTTTTTTTGCCACAAATTTCACAAATTAAATTGGTGAAAATTAGTGTGCATTTATTAAATCAATAAAACTCCTGATAAAATGTTTACTTTCTTATCAGGAGCGTTTTAAGTAGATTCATTTAATAGAATTCATAGGAATCAATTGTATTTTTTATGATTTTCACTTCCGAATTTCAATTGATTTAGATGTCTTTAATTTAGCCGCTAACATTCAAATATAGCAAATAGTTTTATTCCATCTATCGCAAGTTTTTCTCCAGAGGGAACAGCTAGTCCCTTTTACTTAATGGCTGGTTTATTTTCCTTCCAGAACCACCACAGAAAAAGGTGGAATTGTTACTTCTAATTGACCTGCTTTTACTGAAAATTTATTAAAGACAACCGGAACTATTTTGTTTGGTTCCTCAAAAGTATTGTAGTCCTGAATCTTTGCTGATGATAATACGGATCCTTTAATATCTTTGATTCCCAGTTCTTTTAAATTTATTCTGATTTTATTTTCATTTTTTAAATCAATATTCACAATTGAAATGTGAGTCAAATTGGCTTTGTCTTTTGAAGCTGAAACTGAAACAGCCGGTAATTCTTTTTTATCAAAAATGTATTTTGGTGACGCTATTTTTAAAGGAATAAGTACAGCGTCCTGATGTACATTGTACATTTTCATTACGTGATAAGTGGGAGTAAGTACCATTTTTTCTTTATTGGTCAGGATAACGGCCTGTAAAACATTTACGATCTGAGCCAAATTTGCTCCTCTTACCCTATCTGCATGATTGTTGAATGTGTTTAAAGTCACACCTGCAATCATAGCATCTCTCATTGTATTTTGCTGATACAAAACACCTCCTTCATTCCCTCCATCGCTATCAAACCATCCTCCCCACTCGTCTACGATCAAAGCAACTTTCTTTTCCGGATCATATTTATCCATGATGGCAGCATGTTTTTGAACCAATTCTTCCATTTTAAGAGCTGAATGCATGGTTTCAAAATACTGATTTTCATCAAATTTGATCGATGGTCCTTTCTTTTCCCAATTTATAACCGAATACCAATGCAAAGCCACAGCTTCTACTAATCCTTTAGGAATATCACGCATTAAAACTTCTGTCCAGTGATAATCTTCTCCATTTGCACCCGATGCTATCCTGAATGGCTTGGCAACACCATTTGCATCTGGCATAAAAGTAGCATATTGCCTGTATAGATTAGAATAATATTCGGCCGTCATGTTTCCGCCACATCCCCACATTTCATTTCCTACTCCCCAAAAAGTAACTTTCCACGGTTTTTCTCTGTTGTTTTTCTTTCTTAAATCAGACATCGGAGTACCAGATTCATAATTGACATACTGTATCCATTCTTCTAATTCACGAGGAGAACCGCTCCCGACGTTTCCTGCCAGATAAGGCTCTGCACCAAGAACTTCGCACATATCCAAAAAATCATGGGTACCAAAACTATTGTCTTCAACAGTTCCGCCCCACCAGCGGTTTACAATACTTGGCCTGTCTTTTTTGGGTCCAATTCCATCTTTCCAGTGATAAGTATCGGCAAAACATCCGCCAGGCCAGCGAAGATTCGGTACTTTTAGTTCTTTTAATGCCTTAATTATATCATTACGAACTCCTTTTGTATTTGAGATATTGCTGTCTTCTCCAACAAAAAGACCACCATAAATACATCGTCCCAGATGTTCTGCAAAATGACCGTAAATATGTTTATTAATGATCGTTTTATTTTCTGTTTTCTCAATTGTGATCTCCGTAACCTTATTTTGCGAGTTAACATTTTGAAAAATTAAAGCAATACAGGTTAGTAAAAAGAGTTTTTTCATTTTTTGGTTGTTTGTTAGTATGTAGAATTATTTAATTTAATTTAATTTCATTTCATTTTGTTGAACATGCAGATTTTCATTAAAGTCCATGTACATTATTGCGTTCTTTATACAATTATGCTTTGGTTACTCTTAAATTCCTGCGGAAACCAAAAATGTAATTGTATTTTAATTATTTGTTTTTGTTCCTAAAAAAATAAAAAACAGGGAGACTATAAAACTCCCTGGCTTTAAGGTAACTTAAATTTAAACCCTCAATTTTAAAGTTGTCATGTTTCAATATAAATAGGTCGAGGAAATCTCAGTCATTTGTATTAATTCCGCTGTAAAAAAAGCAATGTTTTTTATAATTTAATTCTCTAATCACTGTATCTATAATTTTGAACTGCGCTCAAACAATTATTAAAAAACATCATGCTTTACTTTCCATATTGTCATGAAATGAAAAATTGCATTTACAAAACTCACTAAAAAACTGTAACCGCATGGTAGCCTTTTGTATCAAAAAACTACCTCATTTGTTGCAATTACCCTCTTGAAAAGGTTGTAATAGATGTTATATTAAAATCGGGATCTTAAAACATTCAGCCATCAGAGGCTTGTTGCATAAGAATACGGAGTTACTTTTGTTTCTGAAGAAAAAACGAAACATACAGGAATTAGGATTGCTGTTGATCGGATTCCGATCGAATAATTTTTATTTTTTTTGATTGTAAATAGCCTGAATAAAAAAGTCAGTAGTTGTTTATTTTTCAACTTTGTATATTATAATTTTACTAGAATTAGCATTTAGCAGCTTACCGTTGTCAATGATATAGTTTTCCCAATAACCGTTACCATTACGCATATCATAGTTTAAGGTTTTGCTTATTTTTCCATTTTGATCAATTAACGCATATTTCAATGCTTTTGTCTGTTTATCTTCAATTATTATCCAAGATAAAAATCCTGTAGAATATGTGTCAAAACGTACATCGCTCCAGCCCATTTTCTCATACGAAATAATAACAGAATTAATAGCTTTGGTATTTAGATTTACATAATAATATTTTAAATATTTTTTCATATCCCCATAAACTCCGGGAAAGGCACACATAATAATCAATGTGTTATCTTTTATATAACTATCAAGAAAATATTCGGTTTTTTTGGATTTCAATGAGATTTCCGAATATTTTCCCTTTCTGTAAGACATTATATTTATCTGGTTAGGATGAATATATTGTCCAAACAAATATATATCTGATCCATTTACAAGTACTTTTTTGGGACTTGGCTGATATTCGCTGCTTACAAATCTCACAATCTTTTTGGTATCAAGATTATATTTAATGATTTCGGATTTAGAATTACTTGAGTATGAAATTCCATCACTGACGGTGTGCCCGAAAACTATATTTTCTCCCTCAATAGAGATATTTGAAGGTTTGAAAAATGTACGCCCAATTGCTATTTTGTTTTCTATAATTCCATCTAAACTAATGATAAACAGACTGATCTTGAGATCTTGTGTTAAAGGCTGAACTATGCCTTGTGTAACCAAAGCGTAAATTTTGTCTTTGTGTCTTTTTATTGAATAAATTATGTTTGAATGTTCATCACTTATTTTAAGAGTCCATTTTGGCTTTAATGCTGTGTCATAATTTATTAAATAGGCATCTGATGAGTTGCCATCATTTATTTTTGTTTTAAAAGAATATCCTGCACAATATATATCGTCATTAATCCATTCAACATCTTCAACATATTCTATGTTTTCGAAAGAAGACTTTACGATCATTTCCTGACTGAATGATAGCGATACAAATGATATAATAAATAATAATGCAAGATTAATTTTCATATTTTGGGATATTGTAAATAGCTGCAAATGTTCTGGCACTACTCTGCTTTTGGTTAGTAATGTATCACAAACATCATATTTAATTCAAATCAAATATATAGATTTAGTACCACAAAATTAAATTCCTCTTCATCCGAAAGGATTTTTTATTCCACTACAGGATCAGGCTGATTCGTTTTCTTGATTTTCTCCACTCCAGATCCCGGAAGAGTTCTTTTGAAAAGCTGTGCGAATGTCTCCTGACTTCGCAACCGCATAAAGAACCAGCATCACATTATAGACTATTGGAACGGGTACGAAGTCGGGAGACTTCGCAAAGCATTGAGGTACATACAAAATTATCTGGTTGCAGATTATAATTTGAAACTAATTAAAGACAGCACGCTCTAACCTGATTAATTAAATGATTTATATTTAACTATGTTTTAAATAATATATAACAATTAATCTCCAAACCATGAAAAATAAATTATTAAAGCCCCTTTGTCTATTTTTGGTAATAGCCAGTCTAAATGCGCAAGACAATATTTCGGCGCAAAAACCTGTACTGGTAACTGTCGATAATTTTTCAAGAGCGGAAACAGACCTGGTTTTTGCAAGTGTTGCTCTCAAGCAAAGTGCTTTTGGGAAACTCGCTCATCATCGCCAGCAAGTTTCCATTGATCAGCAAACAGCAGTACGTACCAATTTTGATGTACTTGTCTCAGATGGTGTTTTCGATTTAGATTCAGCCCCCCTTAACATTACCCTGCCTGATTCAGGAAAAAGATTTATGTCATTATTAGTCATTAATGAAGACCATTACACGCCAGTTATTGCTTATAAAGCAGGCAGCTACACACTTACAAAAGAGCAGGCAGGCTCCCGCTATGTACTGGTCCTTATTCGGACTCTGGCTAATATGAACGATAAAAGTGATATGGAAAAAGCCCACAATCTACAGGATGCCATAAAAACAACCCAGCAGTCCATTGGCAATTTTACAGTGCCCCAATGGGACGAGAGCAGTCGCGCAAAAGTTCGTGATGCATTGAAAATTTTAGGCGGCATGCTGCCCGATATGAGCCGAATGTTCGGAACAAAAGAGCAGGTAGATCCTGTCCGTCCCTTGATAGGGACTGCAACGGGCTGGGGAGGAAATAACGAAAAAGATGCCATGTATTTATATGTGACTCCCGAGAAGAATGACGGAAAAACAGCCTATACACTCACAATAAAAGAGGTGCCCGTTGATGGCTTTTGGTCCATAGCACTCTACAATGCAGAAGGTTATTTCCAGCAGAATGCTTCTAATTCTTACACAGTAAACAGTGTAATGGCAAAGAAAAATGCAGATAATTCCATTACTATACACTTTGGTGGTTGTGATAATAAAGAAGTTAATTGTTTGCCAATCATGCCAAATTGGAATTATCTGGTAAGACTCTATCGTCCACGTGCTGAAATATTAGATGGGTCATGGAGATTTCCGCAGGCAAAACCTGTACAATAATACAGTTTACGTGCTATTCATTAAATAATTTCGTTTCTGTTTTTCAAAGACTTAAAAGCTTTTCTCAACTGAATTCTAACAATTTCACTCAACAAATCAACAACAACCGATATTCCCCTTCATTTTCTATTGGAGCTCTATGAATACAAGGCAGCACTTCTTGTTTTGGATGATCTACGGCCAGACGCCAAAGATGCCCTAACCCTAAATTAATAGGTTCTGCATTGTCATGTAACTGATAATGCAAATCAAAATAATTCTCTTTTAAAAAATCTTCAAATTCTTCCGCTGGTCCGTCATGCAGTTCTTTTAGTTTTGCTCGTATTTCCGGAATCAGGATTTTTTGCTCTGCTTGCGAATTAGCAACAATATCACTTGCCGCTCCGTGATAGGTACATAAAAAAGTATCTGTTGCAATGGGCGAACGATCAACATGAAACGAATACACATCTGTCGATATGAAATCAAATTCATCATCACGTTCATAACACTTGAGTAAATTGAGAGAAGGTGAAGCGTCAAAATCAGTCAATAATTGCAAATCATTTAAGATTATTTCTCGTGCTATATTTCCCTTTTCTGAGAGTTGTAGCGCGAGTAGATCTTCAGGAAAAACTTCTGTTATATTTTCTTCTAAAGATAATTGGGCTACAATCTCATTAAAATCACCATCTAAATTTCTGTACCAGCACAGCGCATTCCTTTCTCCCTTAAAATCGGTATGAACAAGCTCAGCGAAACCCGATACCACACCAATTTGACTGCTGTCAGAAAATGTATTCTTCATTCTGTTATATTAAACATTAGTTATTTCATGCTTCACAAAAATAGGCAATACTAGTCAGTTGTGGAGATTTCAAATAATAAATCTAAAGGCAAAAAAAGAGGAAATATTTTAAAAACATTTCCTCTTTTTTTTGCTTTATGTTTCGAATGTAACTTGCTATTTCATTTCGACAATCATCTCTGCTTCTACTGCCATGTTCTGCGGAAGGGTAAAAACTCCCACAGAAGTTCGCGCATGTCTGCCTTGTTCGCCAAAGACTTCGATTAATAAATCAGAAAAACCATTCATTACTTTTGACTGCTCTGTAAACGAGTCGGCTGTATTTACATAACCATTTACTTTGACTATTCGTTTTATTTTATCCAGACTTCCAAAAGCCTGCTTTAGTATCGCCAGCTGGTTTATAGCCGTTAATTTGGCTGCCTGATATCCTTCTTCGGTAGTTAGGTTACCTCCTATTTTGCCCGTAATATATTTTCCATCTGCCTGGAGCGGTCCTTTTCCTGAAAGAAAAACCAGATTTCCAACTCTGACCATATCTACATAACTCCCCAAGGATTCTGGTATTTGTGGCAACTGAATTCCTAACTTATTTAATTTTTGCTCCGGAGTTTGTGCTGACAAATTTAAACACAACAACATTAATACGAGCGTTACTATATTTTTCATTGTTTCTTATATTCTTTAAAAAAGAAAGCCATCTTTAAAAGACAGCTTTTCCTGATTTTGTTTTTTATTATTTTATGAATTTAATCAACTCTGCATTGAATTTTGGAAGCTCTTCGATAAACAAAGCATGACCACTTTTCTCGAATGGTACCAAAGTTGAATTGGCGATTGATTTGTGCATTTGTTCTGCCAATTCATAAGAACAGATTTTGTCCTGTGTCCCGTGAAGAATAAGAGTTGGAATTTTGATTTTTTTCAAATCTTCTCTCAAATCAGTATCACGAAGCGCTTTCATAGATTCTCCCATTGCATAAGGAGAAGCCTGAGCCTGAATAGTTCCTAACCATGCACCTTGTCCTGGAGAAACGCTAGTTTCATTGGCCGGAAATATTTTTCCGAAATTTTCAAACAACTGTGGTCTGTTTGTGTTGTTAAGGGCAATAAGTCCGTTTACATCTTCTTTTGTCCAGAAACCGTAATTAAAATCGGCTCTCTTTGTCCATAGTGGAGCTGCTGCACCAAACAAAGCCAGTTTAGAAACGTGGGCTGCATTATATTTGGCTACATAATGAATCACTGTTGCACCTCCCATTGAGAATCCGCCTATTGTAGCTCCTTCAATTTTAAGTTTGTCCAGAATCACTTTAATATCATCTGCATAAACATCATAGTTATAAGCTCCTCCTGGTTTGTCTGATAATCCAAAACCTCTTAAAGTAATTCCGATTACACGATATCCTTTTTGGATAAGTTCTGCATATTGGTATTCGTACATGGCATCGCTTAGTGGCCATCCGTGAATCAATACTACCGGTTTTCCTTCACCTAAATCTGTTACATGCAATTTTACATTTTTCTCTACTTCAATGTATTCTTCTCTTCCAAAGCTTGCGGGTTTTCTTTGGCTTTGAGAAAATGCAGTTGATACTGCTAATAAAATAATGGCGAAGCTTGTTGTTACGATTGTTTTTAAATTGGTTTTCATTTGTTTTGATTTTTAATTATTATTTTAAATTTTGTTTTTGTCATTTCTTATTGACAGGACAAAATTGCGAAACTTGTGTTTATAAATCAAATTAATAATTTTTACATTATATAAATTTTATTTATAATTATCTAAATATTTGTTGCAAGTAGCGGTTATTCCTTTTTCATTACCAGAACCGGTTTACCTTTTTCTACAATATAAGTAGCCAGTTCAGATGCTTTTGTATGACTGTTATTTCTTGCAGCGTGCACCACTCCTGCTGGTATAAAAAGAACTTCTCCGGCTTTTAAAGTAACAGGAGCCTGCCCCTCTACTTCATACTCCAATTCACCGTCAAGGACATAAATAAGCTCCTCTCCCGGATGAGAGTGCTTGCCAAAAGCGGTATGGGCTTCAAAATCAATACGAGCCTGAACCGTTTCATATCCGGGAACAGAAAGATTGTGATGTTGTAAATCTGTACGTTTTATTCCCGATTGCTGTGCAGAAGCAGTGCTTGTTATAATCAATGCTAAAAGACTGAAAGCGAATACTGTTGTTGATGCAAAATTTAAATTTTTCATGTTTTTTAATTTATTTAATTAATTGGGTTTGTTAATTTCTTTGTCAAAAGTAGCACGGTATCACTCCCTCTAAAGTTATAATCTTGCCCAGATGGACAAACTGGGCAGTGAACCGGACAAAAGCAGGATTAGTTATGATAAGACTCACCTTCTTTCCATATACCCACTATAGATAAAGAATCAGAAATAGTAATAGTAGGATCACCTTTAACCAAAAGCAAATCAGCTCTCAATCCCTCAGCAATTGATCCTCTGTCTAATAAGCTAAATCTTCTGGCAGGTACTGATGTTGCTGCTCTTAATGACTCGACAGGTGTTAATCCGGCTTCGACTAAAAGCTGCATCTCATGATGAACACTCACGCCGTGTGCAAGACCGCCTAAATGAGGCATTGGTACAGACACATCTGTTCCCACAAGTATATCTACTCCTGCATCGCGTAAATCTCTCACGTTATCAAAATTATCTTTCATATTGCCTTCCGGAAAAGTATTAAAACAAGAACACATTGTCATTTTCCAGTCTTCATTTAATTTATTTTCGACCCTTTGATCATGTGCAACATGACATGCGGAATTTCCTATGATCGATGAATTTAGTACCAGACATGGTGTTACAAAAATTCCTTTGGCTGCGATGGATTCAATAAGTTCCTTTGTCCAATCTGGTCTGTCAATAAATAAATGTGCCAGACCATCAACACCAATTTCGACCGCTGTTTTTGCCGCCTCAGCCGTTAAAACGTGAGCAATGGCAATTTTATCTAATTTATGGGCTTCCTCAACCGCTGCTTTTAACACCGGCGTTTCTATAACAGGCAAGCCCGGTGCATTCATCACTGTTCCTTCCTCAATCATTAATTTGAAGTAATCTGCACCATTATTTACCTGACGATGAACAAAATCTATCGCTCCGTTAAGTGAAGTAACATCGGCGCTTAATTCTTCTTCTTCTTTCTGAGCCTGATGGGCAGCTACAAAAATGGCCTTTTCTTCTTCACTCATTTTCTCCATTTCTTTTAAAACAAATTCAGGAATGCCATCTCCTTTAGGAATCAGCTCATCAGGATGACCACCCGGCGCCGTGAGCCCCATACCTGCAGAGCGCACATCGGCAGCGCCGGTGATTCCTTTTAATTGTGTGTCACGTCCTTTACTGGTAAATCCTCCCATCATTTCTAATTCGGTCGTTACACCAAATTTTAATGCCTCTTTTAAAAATTCTACAGAGGTATGCACATGGGCATCTATTAAACCGGGAAGCAGGGTACAGCCTGTTCCGTCAATTACTTCATCTATGTCTCCTGGCAAGTCATTTGAAATTGAAGTAATTACCCCACCACTAAAGACAACTGTTTTTTTACCAATTACATTTTTGCCATCAAACACATTGGCATTTATGATCGCTTTACTTTTGCTATTATTCATTTTGAATTATTTAAATTAATCTTTTGACAAATTTAGCTAGCCAATAGCGCTTAAAATAGCTACATTTGACACAATAATAGCTCTAAACGGTCATTTAATGGAATTAAATTTAAAGGAAGAATTCGGGTTTTTAGCGGGATTTGCCGATTTATTAGGTACAGAAGTAAAAAATGGAATATTAGTAATACCCGACAATAAAGGGAAAGGATATTTAAGAGGTTTTAGATTAGACAACTCAATAAATATGCTGGTACGTTTTTATGAATTTAATGACAATGTACTTGCTAAAAGATTGGGAGGCCAAAATACACTGAATCGAATACTGTTTTCTTTTAATACTATTTTTCCGGATGCTGATTCAAAAAACAAATACTCAGGAGATCTTCCTTCCATGCAGATTTTTAAAGGAAAACTTAATATTGACACATTCTATCCGGGCAGAACTAAGTTCAATTCTATTTTTATTGGAATTGATGCAGATAAATTAGCAAAAATGCTGGGATTGAATATTGACAATGAAATTTTCAGAAATATTATTGCCAGTGAACAGTCGATTTTATTTGAAGAGTTGCTTTCGCCAAAAATTCAGCAGGTTGCAATGGAAATTATTCAGGCTGATATTCCCGATTCCCTGACTGATTTCTTTTTTAAAATTAAGGCCGAGGAACTGATATGTCTGGCTTTAAAAGAGCTTTTTAAAAGAGAAAATCCAACTACACACGCACTAAACCAAATCGATGTTCAAAACATATATAAAGTAAGGGATTCCATTTTGAATGACATTGCGGTGCCTCCGGTTATAAAAGACCTGGCTTTACAAATAGGAATGAGCGAATCAAAGTTTAAAAGATTATTTAAACAAATTTTTGGGGACAGTTTGTTTAGCTATTACCAAAAGTTTAGAATGAAGGAAGCGGCGCGATTACTAAAAGAAAATAAAATGACTGTTTCTGAGGTAGGCTTTAAGATGGGATTTTCTAATTTAAGCCACTTTGCCAAAGTTTTTGAAGAACATATGGGGACAAAACCAAAATCGTTCAAAAAAAATCAAATAGAATTAAAGAACAAATAACAATTAAAATTTTCGTCGCGATCTTATCGGGAATTTATTTTTTTTGAAAGTAAAGATAATTAGTCGTAGTACCCACATCTCTTAATCGTATCTGAGAATTATTAAACTCGAATAACTCCCAGTTAAAATTTAATTTTCCAAGCAACTCTGTTGAAAAACTCAGTTTCAATTTTCTAACACCGTACAGAACAGTACTTTCCCATTGCCCTGTTTCTGTAATCGATCCATTACTGGCAACTACAGTTTGGTCACTTTTAAAAACAAATGAGTAGCCGCTGTAATTTGAAGTCTTTACAGAATCATCAAAAAAATACGGTATTTCCCAGGAACCATTTGTTATAGTTTCTGTAAAATCAAGTGTTACAATATTATTTTCCGGGCAGTAATCAATAGCATATTTTATAGCGTTTTCGAACTCTAAATTATTTGTAATTGACTTTGCCTGATCGTTGTAATCGGCTATCGAAATTGGATATCTTAAAGAAATATACTGACTTTCATTTAAATTTTTAATAAAATTAAAAAATGCCTGATCACTTATTATCGATTGAGAACTTGCTACCTGATTGGCGCTGTTATAGATATTGATTGTTATGGGATAATTGATCTTTAATCCGTTTATTTTGGATAAAAGATCCGGATAAAGATTCCAATAATCAATTAAATAATCAAAATCTGCCTGATTTGGAATCGCTTTTTCGATGTAATTATAGTAAACCATTGTTACAGGAAAATCTATTTTTACAATATCATCATCATTCGCATTTGCGTTGATGTTATCTATTACTTTTTGATAATCTGCTGTGGTATTAACTGCAATCTGCTCATTGTTTACAGTAACTGTGTAAGGGAGTTTTATGGTACAATAACTTGATCCGTCAATTACATTGTCCTGAACTGTTTTTACCATTGCAACCCTTTGCAGATAAGTAGTAAGCGGAGAAACACTGGTAATTGTTCCCTGCGCATTATTAGTTTGCTCATCCGCTTCACTTTGACAGGAAAACAGTAAGAACAGGAAAGCTGCGATTGATAAATATTTTTTCAAAAGGAACATATCTATATTTTTACAAAGGTAATAAAATTTAAGAAACGCGGTTTTATAAATTAAACATCAAGGCTTTCAGTCTTTTATTCGATACTAAATTATCAAAAGCCGGTAACATTTTATTCTTCTATAAAACAATCAGCTTTCCTTTTACCCTACTTAAATTAAAAACAAATACTTTTGCTTCGTACAAACAGAAAATTTAAATGCCACCTAAAAACGAATCAAATACTTGTGATGAAATAATTTTTTCATCTTTCTTCAAAAGCCATGTAAAAGCGCTTCGGAATTTTCTTTTTTACAAATTTGGCAATATAGCCCAGGCAGAAGATGTTGCCCAGGAAGCTTTTGTAAAACTTTGGCAGAACTGCGCTTCTGTACCATTAGAAAAAGCAAAATCATATATTTATACGATTGCAAATAACAGCAGTCTTAATGAAATTGCGCACCAGAAAGTTGTTTTGAGGTATGAAAAAAACTTTACGGGTCTGGATAAAACAAATGAAAGTCCGGAATATCTTTTGGAGGAAAAACAATTTCAGGCCAAACTTTTGAAAGCCATCGAAAACTTAAACGAAAAACAACGAACCGCCTTTTTGATGCATCGGATAGACGGCAAAAAATACAGTGAAATTGCCTTAGATCTAGACATCAGCGTAAAAGCAGTAGAAAAACGCATTCATTTGGCATTGTTAAGCTTACGCAAAGAAATTGATCTATAAAAGTAGGGTAAATTTAGTTCTAATTGTTTTAATTAAATAATACGGTAAAATGAAAAAAAATCGCTTATTAGCAAAATGGCTCAATGATGATTTATCTCCGGATGAATTAGCTGAATTTGAGGCATCTCCCGATTTTGAAAAATATCAAAAGATAAAAAATTATACGAATCATCTTGAGGTAGATGATTTTGATGAAAATGCAATGCTGTCTAACATTCTGAGCCAGAAAAAAACGACTCCAAAAGTAATTCCTTTATACAAAAAATGGCTGTTTAGAGCTGCAGCAATATTTGTTTTAGCGCTTGGAGTTACTTTTGCTTTGAAGTTTTTTACAACTCAGACACAAATAGCAGATTTTGGAGAAAAAACCACTTTTTCGTTACCCGATAATTCTGAAGTAGTCCTAAACTCAGGCTCTGAAATAAACTACAGAAAATGGAACTGGGACAACAACCGACATCTGGAACTTAAGGGTGAAGCATATTTCAGGGTCGCTAAAGGCAAAAAATTTGAAGTACAAACGCCTCTTGGAAAAGTAACCGTTTTAGGAACTCAGTTTAACGTTAAAGCCAGAAAAAACAGGTTTGATGTTGTCTGCTATGAAGGCCGCGTGAAAGTAAATTATGCCAGCACTGAAATTCTATTAACTCATGGACAAAGTGTGAGTTTTGAAAACGGAAAAGAAATTAAGACAACAACAAATTCATCGAGGCCTGAATGGATGAACAATCAAATATGTTTTTATAAGGAAAACATAAGAGGCCTTTTAGACGAAGTTGAAAGACAATATAATATTAAAATTGAATTAAATACCAAAGATACTATCTCGCTTTTTACTGGAAAACTACCAGCAAAAGACTTAGATACGGCTTTGCAGATTATTTGTACAACTTATCACTTAGAGGCCAAAAAAGTCTCTGAAAATAAAATAATTTTTGACGAAAAATAAATGCTGCGCCCCAGACAATTTCATTTTTTGTTTTTTCTGTTCTTCCTTGTCCTGAACCTTTTTGGTCAGGACAAAGGGAAAGTCATGCCTTTTAAAAAAATAATAATTGATATTGAAAAACAGCATAATGTTAGTTTTAATTATACCGAAGACAATATTACCGGTCTGGAATTAAATCCTCCGAAGCAAGCACTTTCCTTAAATGAAAAATTGGAATATCTCGCTAAAAAAACTCATTTGTCTTTTGAAAACATAGGAAACCAATTCATCAATATTTATAAAAAAACTAGCGAAGAAAGAACAATCTGTGGCTATGTTTTTTCTGCCTTTGATAAAAAACCTATTGAAAACGCAAATATCAGTTTACCTGATAAAACTCAAATTACCACTGACTCAGAAGGTTATTTTGAATTGGGTAAAGAAGATAAAAGTACTTTTCTGATTAGTCATGTTGGTTTTGTATCCAAGAGAATTACAGCAGGAAGTTCAGATTCTAAAAATTGTCTTCAGATACTGTTAGAGCCTGAAATTACAGAACTTCATGAGATTAAGACAAATGCTATTCTGGCTTCGGGAATTTCAAAAAATGCCGATGGTTCCATTCAAATTAAACCCAAGAAATTTGGTATTCTGCCCGGGCTTATAGAACCTGATGCTTTGCAGACCATGCAGCAGATTCCGGGTGTAAACAGTCTGGATGAAAGCGTGTCGAGCATTAATGTGCGCGGCGGAACGCACGATCAAAATTTGTTTTTGTGGAATGGAATACGAATGTTTCAAACGGGACATTTTTTTGGTTTAATATCCGTTTTCAACCCAAATCTCGCGCATACGATTTCTATTTACAAAAATGGCAGTTCTGCTTTTTACGGAGAAAGCGTTTCCAGCGTTGTAGCGATTTCTTCTACTCCGGAAACGGCTGAAAAAAATGCTTTTAGCGCAGGAATCAACATGATAAATGCCGATGTTTATGCGAAATACAATGTTACGAAAAAGAGTTATATCGAAATTTCGGCACGTAAATCAATTACTGATTTTGTAGAAACACCTACTTACAAGGAATATTTTGACAAAATATTTCAAAATACAACCATTACTGATTTTTCTCAAAACCAGGATATTGACTATAAGAGTGATAAAAAATTTGATTTCTATGATGCAACGCTGAAATATGCTCAAAAAATAGGACTAAAAGATCAGTTAATTTTAGATTTGATAACCATAAAAGATAATCTGCAGGTTTTTCAGAGTGCAACTGTATATGATATAAACAAATCTGAAAATAATGTTTTGCGCCAGCAGAATTATGGCGGAAATTTGTCATGGAAAAGAAATTGGAACGACTTTAATACTTCTAAAATTAATGTTTACAACTCTTCGTATGAACTTTTGGCCAACCAAAGAACTACTCTTGCTGATCAGGTTGTTATTCAGGAAAATGCCGTTAACAATAATGGATTTAATTTAGAAAACAGCCATATCATAAACTCTAAGTTTAGTATAAACGACGGCTATCAGTTTAACGAAATTGGTGTTACTAATCTGGAGCAGGTAACTAATCCTGACTTCTATCGTAAAGTTAAAGATGTTCTTAGAACACATGCCTTTATTGCAGAAGGAAAATACAACGACACGCTTTCGAGAATATATTTTAAGGCAGGAACGCGAATTAATTATATTGAAAAATTTAAAAAATATATTGTCGAGCCCCGCATTCAATTTAGCTATGGGATTAATAAAAATCTTAATTTAGAATTGCTGGGCGAGCTCAAAAGCCAGAACTCGCAACAAATAATTGATTTGCAAAAAGATTATTTCGGTATAGAAAAAAGGCGCTGGATTATCTCAAACAATACTACAATACCTATTCAGAGAAGCAGGCAGGTTTCCTTAAATTTATTCTATCAAAAGAATGACTGGCTGCTGGATATCGAAAATTTTTATAAAAAAATAACCGGAATTACAACTTCGAGCCAGGGTTTTCAGAACCAGCTGGAGTTTGTCAGAACCACCGGCGAATATGAAGTTTGGGGAGCAGAAATGCTGATTCAGAAAAAACTAAATCACTTTCTGACCTGGTTGAGTTATACTTATAACCATAATAATTATCATTTTGCTAATTATGAACACCCAACTTTTCCCAACAATTATCAGTTGATGCATACGGTATCGTGGGCTGGAATTTATGAAAAAAACAATTTTAAAATTGCTTTGGGAACAAAATGGTCTTCCGGAAGGCCAAAAACCTCTCCTGATCTTTCTCAATTTGATCTTTCAGATCCTGTATTGGTTTACAACAAACCAAACAATACCAACCTGCATATTTTTTCGCAGGTTAACATTTCCTCTACTTATAAATGGGAAACTGCAAATGGAATTCAATACAAATTGGGAATATCCATCTTAAATGTCTTAAACAGGAAAAATGAAATCAGCGAATATTATAGAATAAGTTCTTTAACAAATTCTATAGAAGAAGTTGAAACATTTGCACTGCAAAGAACTCCAAATGTGAGTTTTAGAGTTTCACTTTAACTCTATTTCTACAAGAGTTTTAAAACTCTTAATCTTCTTTTTTATTTTTTTTTACAAAATAACATTTTTTTGGTAGGGTAATCTGCACCATAGCTGTTTCATTATAGAATCATAATTGGATTGATTTAAAAATTACCAAAAAAAGCAAAATATGAAAAGAAAAAAAACAGCAATTATAACTGCGTCTATACTGGTTGTGGTTTCTGTCTGTATTTATTTTTATTACGGGTTTCTGTTTAAAGAAGCACGCAATATAGAATCAGAAGCACCCGATTACAGTATAACAGCGACAAAACTGCTTGAAGATTATACCACAAATCCTAAAAGAGCAGATTCCTTATACCTTAATAAAACTATTGAAATTACTGGCGGGGTAACCAAAGAAACTGACTCTGTACTTACACTTGAAGGTACTGTTTTTTGTCTCTTCACTCAAAAAGTAAAAGCCCAGCCGATAAATACTAAAGTAACAGTTAAAGGCAAATGTATTGGCTATGATGAATTATTTCAAGAAGTCAAATTAGATCAGTGCTCATTAATAAACAATCAAATCAATTAATCAATTTATGAAGAAATTTTTAGTTACAATCTGCCTTTTTCTGGCGACCATGTCATATTCGCAAGATGAGTTACTGAATAGTCTTGATTCTACTCAGGTAGAAGAAAATTATTCCAACGCTACTTTCAAAGCTTTACAGCTGGTAACCCTGCAGACAACAAAAATGCCTGCAAAAAAAGAGTTTTATTTTGTGGTTTCGCATCGATTTGGAACTGTTAAAGATGGTTTAGACAGTTTTTTTGGTCTTGATAATGCTACAACAAAACTTGGCGGAATTTACGGCGTTACAGACTGGTTGTCCGTAAGCCTTTCCAGACATACCTTAAGCAAAATGTACGAGACAGGTGTTAAATACCGATTGACAAGACAAGGGGATAGTTTTCCTCTGGATATTGTTGGCTACAGCGTTGCAGATATAAATACTTTTTTAGAAAAAGACCAGTATCCCAGTTTAGAATTTAAGCATCGTATGACGTATGTACAGCAGCTTTTAATTTCCAGAAAGGTTAGTGAAAAATTTTCACTTGAATTAGTGCCATCATTTTTACACAAAAACCTTTATAATCCTGATATCGAAAGAGATAATCAGTTTTCTTTTGGCGGCGGCGGACGTTATAAAATCACTAAAAGATTATCTGTCAATTTAGAGTACATGCACAATTTTGACAAGCCCGATTTTTATAAAAACCCATTGTCTGTAGGTCTTGATATAGAAACTGGCGGACACGTTTTCCAATTAATATTTACCAATTCACAATCGATGAGTGAGAGCGGATACCTTACCAATGCGAGCGGTGACTGGGGTAAAGGAGATTTCTTCTTTGGATTTAACTTATACAGAGTATTTTAAATAACTATAAACAATAAAATCATGAAAAAAACAATCGTACTTACACTTTTATTGGCTGCATTTGCAAGCTGCAGTGATTCTGACACTGTTCAGGATATCGAGACACCACCAACTCCCAATCCACCGGATCCAACAACTGCTATCACTTACACTAAAAACGTAAAATCAATTATTGATGCTAATTGTATAGGCTGTCATCAGAGCGGAAGATCTGCGGCTTTCAGACCACTTACTACTTATGCTCAGGTAAAAGCAGCTGTTGAAAGTGCCGGGTTATTAACCCGAATTCAATTGCAGAACGGTGAGCAGGGAATTATGCCTCAGGGAGGAAGAATGTCTCAGGCAAATATTGATTTGATTGTAAAATGGAATACTGACGGATTAAAAGAAAATTAATTATTATGAAAAAGACATCCATTAATTTCTTTACGCTGCTGTTACTGATTGCTGCGGTTGCAAATGGATCCGCGCAAAAATTAATTACAAAAACAGGCAGTATAAAATTTCAGGCTTCTACGGCTTCTTACGAAGAAGTTGCTGCTGAAAACAAATCGGTATCGGCAGTTTTAGAACAGTCAACAGGTGATTTTGCCGCTTTGGTTTTAATAAAAGGTTTCCGTTTTAAAGTAGCATTAATGGAAGAGCATTTCAATGAAAATTACATGGAATCTGAAAAATTTTCAAAAGCAACTTTAAAAGGAAAAATAGAAAATTTTGATGTTTCTGAAATTACAAACACGCCTAAAAATTTTACTTTAAAAGGAGATCTTACTATTCACGGAAAAACAAAACCTGTCACAGTAACGATGAAAATCTCAAAAGCCAGCGGCGGCGTTAATGCAACTGGTAACTTTGAAGTAAAACCGGAAGATTTTGACATAGAAATACCAAGTCTTGTCAGAAAGAAAATTGCTGACAAGGTAAAGATTAATTACAATTTTTTATTAATTAAATGATCGTTTAAAAGCAAATATTTAGATACTAGAAAGTTACCCGCCAATATTATCTAAATAAAGTTTTTTTTGATTTGGAATCGTTAAACATGACTATGTTTTGAGGTCAGTTTAGGCTGACCTCTTTTTTTAACTTAAACCTGAAATAAAATGATATGCAAAAATTATGTTGTTACCGGAGAAGATGTAAATGATTTTATGGTCATGGAAAACGCTTCATACATTTCATACACCGTTCGGCTATTGTATCATTTTTTGTTTCAAAACGGATTTTCAAAAGAAAAACTCAATATTTTAAATCTTGATTTACAGGAAGGAAATCATGTATTTGTCTGTCATAAGGACCTTATGTTTACCGAACACTTTTTTATTGAGCTCAAACATTGTTACATAGCGGATAAAATCAATATCAAAAGCAGTTTTTTTAACTCCAAAAACGAATGCTGTGCAGAAGTTACCAAAGAAATAGAATGGTTTGACTCCCTGAGAGGAGAAGTTATTGGAGCACCCAAACAAATTCTAAAGCATTTTAACCATACAGCACGTTAATTGAAAATATCATAACATGCAGGCAGCCTGGAGCCTAATAATTTATAGGCGTTGCTAAAACAATCTCTCTGTTTTCTAATAAAGGAACTATTTTACCTAAAACTAATTCTTGAAAATAGGATGCATTTCGATGCTCGGCAACAGCTGCTTCATTGCTGTATCCTTCATATAAAATGATGGTATTTGCATCTGAATTAGCTTGATGAATTTTATAAAACAGGTTTTCTTTTTCTTTGATGCTTTCGTCATGAACCGTTTTTAGAATATTTAAAACGTTTTCAACCTGACCTTCTTTTACTTTCCATGTAGCAAAAACATGAACCGGATTATGATTTTTCATTTGGATATTTTTATAATTATTTTTCAGTTTTAATACTAAAATTATACTGACCTTCATCTATTTTGAAAAAGGTCAGCACAATTAGAAATTACTTTTTAGGAGATTCTAAAATAACAATCATCTTTTCGGCCACACCTTTTGCAGAAGCCGGATTTTGTCCTGTAACCAAATTACCATCTGCAATACTATGAGCCGACCATACTGCCGCAGCATGAAATTTTGCCCCTTGTTTTGTCAATGCTGTTTCTAATAAAAAAGGTACATCTGCAATGGCATAGCCTCTTTCTTCTTCATCTGTAAAAGAGGTAATATTTTTACCATTTACCAGATAAGTTCCATTGCTTAATTTTACATTTAATAACGATACCGGACCGTGACAGACCGCCCCTACTACAGCATTGCGCTCGTAAGTTTCCTTAATCACTTTTTTCAATAATTCATTTTCCGGCATATCTACCATTGGTGCCAATCCGCCGGGTACAAAAACGGCATCGTATTTACTTACATCCACAGTTGATAATTTAACCGCTTTCTGCATCGCTTCCCATCCTTTTCCTGTTAGAAATGCAAGGTTATCAGGATCGTTAGCCAGATTAAGCGCATCTAAATAAGGAGTGTCTCCGGTTAAACTTGCAAAATCAATCTCATAATTTGCTTTGTTAAATTCGGCATAAGGATGCGCTACTTCAGGAAGAAAAGTTCCGGTTCGTCTGTTATTAGGTCCAATTGCATTAGTATTCGACACGATAATTAAAATTTTCTTTTTCACGTTTGTTTCATTTTTAAGAGTTGTTTTTTGTTTTGATGATGTGTTTTCTTTTTTGTTTTGAGCATTAGAAGAAAAAAAGGCAATTGCCAATGTCAGAAGGATAAGTTTTTTCATTTTTATAATTTTTTAGGTGTTATGAATTATTTATAAAGCAAATTTATGCCGGCTCCACCGCTTAAAACGAGGAGATAAGTCACAAAAAAAGTGTGATGTAAATCACACTTTAAGCCTTATGGTTCGGTTATTTGTTGTTGGAGTAAAGCCTGCTGAGGGTTTCGCGGCTAACTCCAAGATATTCTGCTATGTATCTTTTGGGAATTTTTTGCATTAAATTCGGATAGAGATCCGCAAATTCTTTATACCGCTGTTGCGAATTATTAGAAAGCAATGAAATTACCCGCTGCTGAAGAGCCATATATCCTTTGGTTAGTTTTACTCTAAAAAAATGCTCCATTTTATGAAGGGTAAGTGAGAGCTGCTCCCTTCCTTCAAGTGTCAGGCATAAAACTTCTCCTGCCTCCATACACACTACATACATGTTTGCAGGTTTTTGATTGAAATAGGCTATATAATCAGACATCCACCAGTTTTCTGTGGCGAACTGCACAATGTGTTCTTTACCGTCTTCATCAAGATAAAAAACCCTAAAAATGCCAGTCATAATGATGTATTCATATTTTGCATCATCACCCTGCTGAATAAGATACTGATTTTTTAATACCCGTCTTATCGTAAAGAAGGGTTTTATCGATTCGAATTCTTCATCAGTAATCGGAATAATTTCTTCAATATGTTTTCTGAGTTTTTCCATAGTTAGCATTTACCTTTTCAAAGATAGAAGATTTTAATATCCAGACAAAAATGAGAGTAAAAGTTGGAATAAACTTATTTTTGTATATTTTTGTATCAATCATTACAAAATAAAAATTCAAAAAATGCGAGGAAGACCTACTATCTATGATGATGCTAAAATTGTAAAAAAAGCACAAGAAGTTTTTTGGCAGAAAGGTTACACTGCAACTTCACTCGCCGATTTGCAAAAAGCCACCGGTGCCGGTGCCGGAAGTTTTTACAATACTTTTAAAGGAGGAAAAAAAGAAGTTTTTAAAAAAGCAATTGAAGAACGACGGTTAGCTTTTGAAGATTTTAAAATTGAATTAAGCAAAAGCGAATCGCCATTAGAATTAATCAAAGATTTTTTTAGAAGTATCGCTTCCGCGGAAGAAAACGAACATCTTAAAGGCTGTATTATTGCCAATACGGTTGTAGAAATGACGTTTATTGATGAAAATCTGGAAGCAAATGCCGTTCAGATTTTAAAAGAAGTTGAAAATATGTTTACTCACGTTATTAAGGAGGAACAATCGAAAGGAAACTTAAAAACACAAACAGATCCTGAAATACTAGGCAGATATTTAATAACATTTTGGTGTGGACTTAATACTCTGAGACGGATGTTTCCCGACAAAAATATCTTAAAAAACCAAATAGAAATGCAATTAGCTGTTATCAGCTAATTTTTTTGACTATTTATGTACCAATCATTACAAAAATAAAAACAATAAAAATGAATTTAAAATTAGAAGGAAAAAAAGCTTTTATAAGCGGTTCGACACAAGGAATTGGTTATGCAATTGCCAAACAATTATTAAATGAAAAAGCCGAAGTGATTATTAACGGGAGGCATAAAGAAAAAACAAATCTGGCAGTGAAAAAATTAAAAGATGAATTTCCCGATGCCTTAGTTTCAGGAATGGCCTGCGATTTTGAAAAAAAAGAGGAAGTAACCGCTCTGCTTAATAAGTTAAACCATATTGATATTTTGATTAACAACGTCGGTATTTTTGAATTAAAAGATTTTGAGAATCTGGAAGATGAAGATTGGTATAGAATTTTTGAAGTGAATGTCATGAGCAGTATCAGACTCTCTAAAAAACTTTTACCACAAATGCTTGAGAAGAAATCAGGAAGAATTGTTTTTATCAGCAGTGAATCTGGTGTAAATATTCCCGGAAATATGATTCATTACGGAATGACAAAAGCGGCAATGGCGGCTGTAAGTAATGGTTTGTCTAAACTAACTATAGGAACTGAAGTTACAATAAATACCATTTTGGGCGGACCGACTTATTCTGATGGTGTTGCCAGCACAATCGAACATATTGCTTCTTTGCAAAACATAGAAACCGAACAAATGAAAAGCATGATTATAAAGCAGACTAATCCCCATTCTTTATTACAGCGTTTTATAGATCCTCAAGAAATTGCTTCGTTGGCTGTTTATCTTGCAAGTCCGATTTCTATTGCAACTAACGGTTCTTGTCTTAGAGCTGATGGAGGGCTCTTAAAAACAATTTAATTTATAAGATGTTACAGGGATATATATCTTAATTAATAAGTAGTAAAAATTTTATTATTTAAAATTAAATTACTAATATTGAGACACTTAAAACAATCAATAAAATGGATGTAAATACTTTAGAGCATACCGAAGCCTGGATAATTGCGCTGCTTCTTTTTACATTAATGCTTATATCTACCTTTCTCGGTAAACTGCTCGCAAATCGTGTTCATGATACAAATCAAAGCGAAAAGCCAAGTGAAACTACCTCACTGACTGCATTGTTGTTTTTTTTATTGGCATTTACATTCGGAATGAGTGGCGAACGTTATGATTCGCGAAGAAAAGTTGTTATAGAAGAAGCCAATATCATCGGAACAGCTATTTTACGAAGTGATTTATACCCTGATTCAACAAGAGCCGTGTTCCGCAACGGTTTTAAAGATTATGTAGAAGCCAGAATAGATTATTATGAAGCTGGCCCGAATGCAAAAGCTATTTTAAAAGCTGACAGCCTGTCTCAGGTAATTTCATCAAAATTATGGAAACATGCGAGCAGCCTTTCAAAAGATCCTGCTAATCTGGCTGCTACTCAACAAATGATTCCGGCTTTGAACGATATGATTGATATAACAACTTCTCGTCTGGCAGGAGAAAAAGCAAAAGTTCCTCAAAGCATTTTAGTAATGTTGTTTTTTCTGGCTATGATAATCGCATTCTACGGAGGTTATTCTGAAGGGCGCAAAGGAAAAATTGACTGGTTAGTTCAAATTGGATTTTGTCTTTTGGTCTCGCTTGTTGTTTTATTTACAATGGATCTCGACAGACCCCGAAGAGGATTTGTCAATTTAGACACACCAAATAAAACTATAATAGATTTGCGAAAAAATTTTGAATAAGTAAACAAAAAATAGAAAAAAAGCCTCTTACCGTTTAGTAAGAGGCTTAAATATATTACTTCAATTTTTCAATATCATTCAATTTCCAACTCTGATTGTATAAGTTTGGTGTTGGACCATAGAAGCGGGCCAATATTTCAAACTTTCCTTTAGGATCTGTCGGTACCCAGTTAGATTCACCGCTTTCAGGTGGTTTCGGGCCAAAATAAAGATCTACCGTGCCATCGCTATTTCTTTTGAGCCCGGGTGTTTGTGAGGATCTGCCTGCCCACTTGGCATTACGAATAAAAGTATGTGTATCACGATTATAAACCGTCATAGACCAATATTGCTTCACGGGAACATTGGCAGGAACATGAAGTTTATAAGATGAATTTCCATCCAATGCATTTCCTTCCTTATCTACAATCTGCATTAAATAGTATTGTGATTCTCCAATATGTTTGGCACTAAAAAAGATCACAGTATAAAGCATTCCTCTGTTGTCGGTCGGATAAGAATCAGCTACCTGATAATTCTCTTTTATGCTTTTTCCAAATTCAGGAGTAGCAGGAAAAACCCAATGTGTATCTTTAAAAAACGGGGCAAATGATTCATAATTAAAATCAAGATATTCTTTTGCTGTATTAACGGCAGCAGTCAGAATTTCTTTAGTTCTTGCATCCGGGCTAAACGTTTTGCCCCTTTCGATACCAATTGATCTTAACGGATCAATGACGGCTCTGTCTCTTTCTAACCATGGCTCCGCTTGTACTATTTTGTTTAGGGCTTCATAAAAACTAATATCGTAAGGTATGGCCGAATCGTATATTTTTTCGCTGGCATCTACAAAAACTGTAGATGGATTTTTTGAAGCTTCGCTTAACGGATAAACTTTAATTCGTTTAGAATAAGCAACAGCTGTGGCAACATCGGCATCACTTCCGCTTTTAAGTACGGAACGCAATAAAGCATAACCACGATAGGTATCAGATTGCAGCGGAATATAACCCGCTGGTATTTTTGTCTTATCGTAACCGGGCGGAAGAAAAAGATATTTGCCTCCTTTGCCTTTATCAACCCCTCCAGGACCAACATCTTCAATAGCATTTTGCCAGTACGTCATTACGCTGCCGTTGAAAACTCCGTTATCAGCCGGTGGAATTTCTAATACTACAGGGCCCACTTTTTCGGTATTAAAAAAGGGCATTAAATAAATTACATCAGGGTTTGGCGTTAGTGTCTGGTTTTTCCAGTCTAGTAGCTTTGGCCAGATAACAACCTGATTATAATTACCGTTTATTTTGGCAAAAGCATCATACATGAGCTGAAAATTAACCGCCGGCATTCCCCAAATAGCAGTTTCTACTCCGCGTTGATAAAGAATTTGTTCCCTGATATTTGCAGGTTTAAATACATCCGCTACTGTGTCTTTACTATTTATTTCGGGAGCATTTGTTGATGAAGTCTTATTACATGCTGTTACTAACAGCATAAGCAAAAAAACAAAGAGACTTTTTTTCATAATTTTAGTTATTAGAATTATAAATTTTCATGATCAAGTATTCAATCACTTTAAAGGTTCTGTCATGAGGAAAACCACTCCTTTTTTTCGAATCTGGTTCATTCAAAATTATTTAGTTAGCACTACTGCAGGCGGCGTCCATTCGTTTTTTATTGTTATTTCTTTCGGACCATAACATCTAAAATACAAGCAAAATACAGCCTTAGGACAAGGCAGCCAGTTGGCTTTCAGGTCACCTTTTGGTTCTGCATTTTGAACATACAATGTTAGAGAACCATCGGCATTATATTTTAAATTCTTGTTTTTTGTACCAATTGAATAACGTTTTATTGGATTTGGAGAGAAAAAATGATGCTCATCATAAAGGGTGAGTGACCAAAAACCATCTACCGGAGGCATTTTATCTTTTGCAAAAGTTACGGTATATTGGTTTGCACCATTTAATCGTGCCCGTTTTGAATCAAAATCCTGATAAAAATATTTTGTTTCTGTACCGGCGTTTACCAATATGTTTGATTTTGCAATCGCAGTTCGCGTAAAATAATCTGTTCCAAAGGCTGCGCAATTATTGGCAGTTGTCCAATTATCAGCCAGAGGTATTCCCCAGTTGGAGAATTGCAGTAAAGGGTCTATTAATTCCTTATCAGCCTTATAGGCCTCTTCAATCATTGCTTTTTTTAATGCAGGATCTTTTTTGGCCGCTTCAATTACAGCCAGTATTTGCGCATAACGCGACTCTTCTCCCGGCAAAGGCGGTGCATCTTTGAGTACTGCCGGCAATTCATCAAAAAATTTATCAGGAAATACCCATTTTGTTTCGCCAGATCCCCCGTCTTTTGTCGGTGATCCCAAAGAAGGTAGTTTGCTCCAATCCTGTTTTTTTGTTTTGCCGTCAAATTTATCCAGGGCATACACGTCTATACCACTAATAATGCCTTGAATTGCTTTTTTGTCCTCAGCAGTATCATCCTGAAATACTCGTGGGACAATAAATGCGGTACCGGTTTTGCTTCTGAACGTTTTTGTAATTCCTTTGGGTACTTCACCTTTCCAGTCGGGGCCTACGAGCAGGTAAAAACCTGGTTTTGTGCCATACATTTTACCTATTTGCGCAAAAGAATCAGTTCTTAAATCAACCACCTGATACACCCAAAAACGATCCCCAAAATCCGGGACTTGTACAACAACAGGGGTTTCATCTAATGAAGCAATGGCAGCACCATATACTACATCCTGATTTGGACAGGCTACCCAGCGCTGCTCTGGCTGAATGTAGTCGCTAAGCATTGCTAAACTATTAAGCGGTGCAAATGGCAAAACTCCATTCATCAATCCAACTTTTGGAGCTTGTTTAAAAGCAAGGCGGCGATTATAAATGTTTTCCATTGGCCATGCCCAGAAATATGCATCTCTGGCGACCTGTCTTGCATAAGATTCTGTAATTTTTACATTTACATCTGGTCCTGGTGGCAGCGCACGTGACGCCTGACCTGATATCGTATCAGTTTCTGTAGAAGCTGTTACATCGCTATCTGCATTTTTGTTTTGATTGCACGCTCCCAGAACAAATATTACCAGGAGAGAAATAAGGATTTTTTTCATTTTTAGCAGAATAAATTATTATATGTTCTCTTGTTTTTCAAATCGTTTTTGCCTTTTAACAAAGGTAAAAGTGTTTTTTTTTCAAGCCCTTAGTTATTAAATTGAATAGGTTGCAAATTATAAGATGAAACCATTTTTTTTAATTTTAATAATTCATCAGAAACTATTTTACTACAATTCAATTAAATAATCAGATTATTCTTTGTCTATCAAAAACTATATCGTAATATTGCAATATAAAAATAAAACGATGGGAGCTACAAAAACAGATCATTTTACAGAAAATCAAAACGAACTCGCAGTTTTGGCAAAGGCTTTGGGGCATCCGGCCCGGATCGCTATTATGGAATATCTACTAAAAGTAGATACTTGTATATGTGGAGATATAGTTAATGAACTGCCTCTTTCTCAGCCAACGGTATCACAACATCTTAAGGAACTCAAAAATGCCGGATTAATAAAAGGAAGTATTGACGGAAATTCTATTTGTTATTGCATTAATGAACCCGGATTAGAAAAAATAAAAGGTTTTTTTGAACATATCACTGTTCACTTACAAAAAAAGAGAAACGAATGCTGTTAAATTAATCAATATGGAAATCAGAAAGCTATTAGAGGCCGATTGGCAACACACTGCAGGCCGGAATATTTCCGGAAAACACAGCTAGTCTGCGTATCCATGAAAAAGCCGGGTTTAGAACATTAGGCATTCGGGAAAAAATTGGAAAACAAAATGGGATCTGGAGAGATACAGTTCTGTTGGAAAGAAGAAGCCGAGTGATCAATTAAATTAATAACAAAATGATTGCAGTAATAACTTAACTTATGACTGTAGGATAAAAACATACATAAATTTAAAAACACATACATTATGAAACTTTCAGAAATTAAAGAAGTACTAAAAACAGTTGAGGCTGTAAATTTTGAATTGCCTAATGGAACTTTTGTTCCGGAATATTTCCATGTAACAGAAGTGGGCTTAATCACAAAAAACTTTATTGATTGTGGAGGAACAGTACGAAAAGAAACTGTTGTAAACTTTCAGCTTTGGGATGCTAATGATTATGAGCACAGGCTTAAACCACAAAAACTGATTCATATTATTGAACTTTCAGAAAAAGTTTTAGGTATTGAAGATCACGAAATAGAAGTTGAATATCAGGATACTACAATTGGCAAATATGATTTAGGTTTTAATGGCAAAAATTTCATTTTACTTAATAAACAAACTGCCTGTCTTGCTCAGGAGCAATGCGGAATACCTTCTGATAAATCTAAAGCAAAATTATCTCAGTTAAATGCTGATAGTTCAAATTCATGCGCACCCGGATCTGGATGTTGCTAATTTTTAAACAACCATAAATCTATTACAAATACCAGCCAAACTATGTTATTTACTGAAATAAAAAACACCATTGATTCATTTGACTTTAATCAGGTTTCTGACGAACGCAAAGCTATCCTGCAGCCGTTGGTTGATTACATTCAAAACAAAGTTGACAATAAACAGCAGATACGACTAAATTTAATCTGTACGCACAATTCCAGAAGAAGTCATTTGTCTCAGGTTTGGGCACAGACTTCTGCTGCAAATTATAATGTACAAAATGTTTCGTGTTATTCAGGAGGCACAGAAGCTACTGCCCTATTTCCTATGGTAGCCGAAACACTGCAGAACTCAGGATTTAAAGTTGAAGCTATTTCAGAAGGTAAAAATCCTGTTTATTCCATAAAGTTTGCATCGAATGAACAGCCGATTATCGGTTTTTCTAAAACCTATGATGATGATTTTAATCCTGAGAGCGAATTTGCTGCTATAATGACCTGCTCACAGGCAGATGGGGGCTGTCCTGTTATTGCAGGTGCAGAAAAACGTATTCCGATAACATATGAAGATCCAAAGGTTTCAGATGGCACACCAGAGCAAAAAGACGTATATCTTGAGCGAAGTCATCAAATTGGAACTGAAATGTTTTATGTATTCTCACAAATTAAACAATAAAAATGTCAGCAAATAACTGTGCGCCTGCTGCAGGCCGTAAGAAATTAGGTTTTCTGGATCAATTTTTAACGCTTTGGATTTTCCTGGCAATGGCTCTTGGTGTAGCCATTGGCTATTTTATTCCTTCGAGTGGAAATTTTATTAATTCTTTTTCAAGCGGAACAACTAACATTCCACTTGCTATTGGGCTAATTCTTATGATGTATCCGCCATTGGCAAAAGTGAAGTATGAACAGATGGGACAGGTTTTTAAGAACACTAAAATTCTGGGTGCTTCTCTGTTTTTAAATTGGATAGTTGGACCGGTTTTAATGTTTGCGCTGGCATTGTTTTTTTTAAATGGTTATCCTGAATATATGATTGGTGTAATCCTAATTGGTTTGGCGCGCTGTATTGCCATGGTAGTGGTTTGGAACGATCTTGCAGATGGAAACAGAGAATATGCGGCAGGCCTTATTGCACTTAATAGTATTTTTCAGGTTTTGCTATATAGTGTTTATGCTTATCTTTTTATTACTGTTCTTCCGCCCTATTTCGGTTACAATGGTTTTGAAGTAAACATCAGTATTGGTCAGATTGCTGAGAGTGTAGGCATATATTTGGGAATTCCTTTTGCACTGGGAATTATAAGCCGTTATGCCCTTATTGCACTGAAAGGCTCAGAGTGGTTTGAAACAAAATACGTACCTTTTATTTCTCCAATCACTTTAATATCATTGCTTTTTACCATCATTGTGATGTTTAGTCTTAAAGGGGAGGTTATTGTTCAGATTCCTATGGATGTTGTTCGTATTGCAATACCACTTGTAATTTACTTTACTATAATGTTTATCATCAGCTTTTTTGTGGGGAAATTTTTTGGAGCAGACTATTCAAAAGCAACAGCAATAGCTTTTACGGCTACAGGAAACAATTTTGAACTTGCCATTGCTGTGGCGATTGGTGTTTTTGGAATAAACAGCGGGCAGGCATTTGCCGGAGTTATAGGCCCTTTGGTAGAAGTGCCGGCACTTATTGCACTGGTAAATGTTGCTTTTTGGTTCAGAAAGAAATACTATTCAAAATTACTTTCCAATTAATAACTGCCAAACAAGTGTACGCGTTTTTTAAAAAATTTTATAACAGGAATAAAAATAATAAAGCTTAAATTTATAATAATGTGCTAAAGCTTATTTTGATTTCACTTTAAAAATACTGTTATGAAAAATTTTTCAATGCTTTTAATATCAATTTTCTTTTTCTCATGTCAGCAAAAAGAAAATAACAAAACTCCTGTTGCCGTCTCAGATTCTGTCGTTACAGAGAAAAACAAGGAAGAAGACAAAGAACAAAACAAAAAAGAAAACCAACAAATTGGCGACACTATTTTCATGAATTCCAGTGATGAAAAAGGTTTATTTGTGGCCGAAGGTACCTTAGATTCTATTCATTCAAAAGTATATGTCAAATTTAAAAATGAAGATTTAGGCGAATTGAAAGGAAACATTGCTCCCGCTACGGGCAAGGGAAACATTCGTTTTAATCAAATTATCTTTCCTGATAAATCCTCTGACGGGCCTTTTGGAATGGATTTAAAAATCTACCTTAAACAAAAAGGAAATCATATTCTGGTAATTGGACATTCTCAAATGGCTGATAATCCATTTTTTGGCACATTCAAAGTACAGCTTGAGAATAAAAAAGAATAATAATAGAAATTGTATTTAAATATTTCAGCTTGTTATTTTCTGGCTACCATAATTCAATAAAAAAATGGATGAACATTACTGTTTATCCATTTTTTGTAAAGCCCTCAATCAGAAACTCTTATATCTTTTATTTAAATAGAAGGAAAAAGACTTGTTTTGGCAATTTTATCTGATGAAAACTCAACAGACAATCCTTCACCATAGCTTTCCTGAAAATATTCTAAGCGAATAGGCTGTAGTCCTTTTTTGAGAATTACCTCAGCACTTTTTTCATTAAAACCGTGCAATCCATCATTGTCAATAAGCAGCTGATCGTTTATATAAAGTTTGCTTCCATCATCAGAAGAAATATAAAAAGTATACTTTCCGTCTTCAGGAATGTTTACGAATCCGTTATAAACTAAGCCATAATTATTAGATTCGTGTTTGATTTTATTCAGGTCAAAATCGGGAGCAAATCCTTTTTCAACCGGAGTTAGTGTATTGAAATCCGGCATTTTACTCCATTTTCCTTTATACAAACTATAATTTAAGCCTGTTTTTTTATTATAAAATATTTTTGAGATAACAGAACTGCAGGAACCATCTCCGGCAGGACATGCAATCGCATTTACACGTGCGGGAACTTCAACTTCAAAAGCTTTTGTATAGGACTTAGAATTGCGTGTTGGTACAGAACCATCTGTCGTAAAATATATTTTATCGGTACCTTTTTGAACAAATTCAACCTTTGCTTTTGTATCAGACTCGTCAGAATTGTTGGCAAATTCAGGTCTTTCGGCAATTTTTCCATAGATCTTAAGCAATTCATAATAAGGTTTATATGCCTTATTATTTTCACTAATAGATTGAATGGTCAATAATGCACTGTTCCAACGATTGTCAAATCCATCAATTTGCTTTTTGATATCTGTAATGTTATACTCCAGATTTTGACCAAATTGAGAAAGTGACATGATTTCGAAAGGACTGTATAATCCATCATTCCAATCATTTAACAAACGAAATGCTTCGAAATTTTTCATGTATTTAATTTGTCCTTTTTTACCCGAAAGAAGCTGTTGGTCGTACTCTGGGAATTGAACCTCAACCGAAACTGTTTTATTGGTTGGTGATTCCGGTAAATAAACACGTGTTTCAAAATCATTTCCGGCATAAGACCAGCTTCCTGCTTTTGCTTCTTCACTGTATGGAATATTTTGTCCGTTTACGGATACAGTTGTTGGAGGAAATGAACATGGAAAACGAAGTTCGTATCCTCTGGAAGTCAGCATTCCCGGAAATGATCCTTCTGCTGCTCCGATCACAATATTAATTTTATTTCCTTTCTGTTCTGAAGTTACTGTAGTGTACGTAAAGGCATTTTTCTTAAAATTGTTGTTATTGCCTTCATCTTCATACAGTTTCAGAGTTCCTTTTTTACCTGGATAAAAAGAAAGAATTAGTGGGTTTAACGGTTTCTCGTCTGTTCTTTCTACTTTTGACTGCATCGGGATAATAGCGCCTTCTTTTACAAAAACAGGAATATCGCCTAAGGTAAAAGGCATTGTCAACTTTTTGCCTCCTTTTAATATACTTCCTGTACTGCATTCGTACCATTTACCTTCCGGAAGCCAGGTTTCCTGTGACAAAAATACATTGCCTTGATTGATTGGTTTTGTAATTGGATTCACGATCATATCACGTCCAAACATGTATTGATTGGGTATAGAATGGGCATTCTCTTCTTTTGGATAATCGTAATACATGGGATGAACTGTAGAAACGCCTGTTTCATAGGTATTTCTTGCTTCGTTGTATAAATATGGCACGAGAGCATATCGCATTTGATAAGCTTCTCTCATAATAAGGAAGTTTTCCAGCGGATAAGCCCAAATACGTCTTTCGTGTTGTGGTGCAGCTGTTGCATGTGTTCTGAAAATCGGACTAAAAACACCCCATTGAATCCATCTTGTATAAAGTTCAGCAGTACCGGCGTCGCCCTGGTGCCCGCCAATATCATGGCTCCAGTAACCAAATCCAACATTGGCTGCAGTTGCGGTAAAATAAGGCTGATAATTTAATGATTCCCAGGTTACGTGCGTATCACCAGAGAATCCGATCTGATACCTGTGATTTCCAAGTCCGCCCCAACGGTGAAATATAAGCGGACGCACTTTGTTTTGGCGTTCCATGTCGCTATAATGAACATAATTTAAGTAGATGGTAGGATTAACACCGGGAATGTTTGTACTTCCCCATTGCTGCCAGTCCAGCCACCAGAAATCTACGCCAGCTTTTTCAATAGGACGCAAAACAAGGTTCATGTAATTGGTTGCAAATTTTTTATCGGTAATGTCAAAAGGCACATATTTCTTTGTAGCCGGATCAATTCCCATTGCTTTTGCCATTTCAGGATATGCTTCTTCAAAAGGCTGAATTCCTGATGCCGGATGCAGGTTAAGACATGTTTTAAGATGCTGTTCATTGGTCCATTTTAAAAACTTTTCAGGAGAAGGAAACAAATTTTTATTCCATGTAAAACCAGTCCATCCCGAATCTTCTCCGGCCTGATCTCTTTGTCTTTGTCCATTTTTGAAAAATTCCGGTAATGATTTTACGTGCCAGTCCATGTCAATTACAAATACATCCAGAGGGACATCGTGCATTTTAAACTCGCTCACAAGATCACGAAATTCAGTATCAGAATATTCTCTGTATCGTGACCACCATGCACCAAAGGCAAATCGTGGCGGCATGGCTATTTTACCTGCTATATTGGTGTAGTCTTTTAAAGCCGTTTTATAATCTGTATCATAAGCAAAAAGATATAAATCCTGTGGTTTATCTCCCGGACGAGCCATAACCCACGGCCACTCAGAATTATCAAAAAGAGGGCGCTCACTGTCGTCTATTAAGTACCATCCGTCACGCGAGATTATTCCTTTTTCAAGTTCTTTGGCCGGACCGTCTACCCCATCTAATGTGCGGGTTGTTCCCAATAAGTTTTTAGTATTCGCCAAGCCTGGTTTCCATGTTGTCGGTTTCCCGTTTACAATAAAATCTACACTTAGATTTGTTTCGTTAAATTTACCTGAACCTGTTTTATATTTTAGTTTGACTGCATCGGTTACAATTTGAAGTACTCCATTACTTTCTTTTTTGGTAAATGTTGGCACGGGAAGGTTTCGGTTCACAAATGTAAGCGAGGCATTGTCTGTAAACTTGCCATCTGCGCTCCATTCCATTCGTATTACACGTGGTGAAAGTACTGTAAATCTGGTATTGCCTGAAACGACAACTGCTTGCGGATTGGCTTCAGGTTTATATTCCTGAGCCGATAAAGCTGCTGAAGCAAGACAAAAAATTGTAACTAAAATTTGTTTTGTTTTCATATTTTATTTTAAAATTAATCTTAAATAAATACTTCAAATCATTTCCTTAAAGCTATAATTTTTAATGGATTTCTCTGAAGTATTTACTTTCTTTCTGCGTTTATTTTTTAATAAATCGTTTTGTAATTTTTGTGCCTTCTTTTTCAAAAACAGCAAAATAAATTCCTGTTGCTAAACCAGAAACATCTATACTATTATCTTTTGCTGTTTGTTTAGAAACCACACTTCCTGTTTCAGAAAAAACATGCACTTTTATTCCGGTCATTTCAGAACTAAAAAAAAGTGTATTTTCTACCGGATTCGGATATACATTTAAAGTCGCTGCTAAAGCTTCGCTTTCATTTTTAACTGGTTTAGAAAATTGCGCTGTTCCTAAAGTGGTTAGAGGTTTTATTAAATCCAGTTTCCAGCGTTGGGCATCGTTGTTATTATCTGTCCACTGGTGTACATTTGTTCCGGGTTCTGCAAGATTATTTACCACATCCAGACATAAATTAGTGTTTTTATGAGTCAGTTTAAAATAGCCGTCGCTCATCAATTCTATTTTCCATCTTTGTGCATCAGTTCCCAGATCTGACCATTGCTGCACATTGGCACCTGGCTGGCTGCTGTTGTTATCAACATCCAGACATTGATTGGTTCCTCTGTGCGTTAATTTATAAAATCCGTCAGATTCTTTTGTAATAACCCATCGCTGTGCATCACTTTCATTACTGGTATATTGCTGAATGTTTGCGCCTTGCTGTGTACTTCCTCCGCTTACATCCAGACTTTGGGTTGTTCCTTTGTGAGTGAGCCTGTAAACTCCTCCGGAAACAATTGGAACTTCTATCAGATCCAATTTCCATCTTTGGGCATCGGTACCCAAATCTGTCCATTGCTGTACATTGGCACCGGACTGACTGCTATTGTTGTCTACATCCAGACATTGATTGGTTCCTTTGTGGGTAAGTTTGAAATACCCGTCTGACATTAATTCCATTTTCCAGCGTTGTGCGTCGGTGTTGCCTTCAAGCCATTGCTGTACGTTTGCGCCTTGTGCATTGCTGTTTTGTGACACATCCAGACATTGGTTTGTTCCTTTGTGGGTTAGTTTATAAAAACCATCAGCCTCAAGGGTAATAACCCAGCGCTGTGCATCATTGCCATTGTCTGTACTTTGCTGCACATTGGCTCCGGACTGGCTTCCGTTATTCACAACATCCAGACATTGATTGGTTCCTTTGTGCGTTAATTTATAAATACCTCCCGAAACGATATTTTGTGTAGGACAGGATTGATCTGGTATTCTGGGTGCAACGCCATAATTGGTCATATTTACAGGTTCGATTAAATCGGCAGAATTGAAATACATTCTGTCGATGGCAATTTTCCTGTCGCCCGAACTTCCGTTTTCATATCTATGGTAAATCATATAATATTCATCACAGTTGCCTATTTTTAGTACACCATGATGCCCGGGGCCTTTGTCTTCTACATTAGAACTTAACACTTTTCCTCTATAAGTCCAGGGTCCCATTGGTGAATTAGATGTTGAATATTGGACGTTATACGTATCATTAAACCATGCACCATTAGAATACATCATATAATAAATTCCTTTTCGCTTTACCATATATGGGCCTTCGGTATAGTTTTGTGGTGTTATATCGGTAGGTCCTGTGGCGAGAGAAACCATATCTGCATTTAATTTGCGTACCACCATTCTGCTTTTGCCGGATCCTCCGTAATAGATATAAGCTTGTCCGTCATCATCAATAAAAACGTTTGCATCAATAATATCATCGGTATAAGGATCTGTCGCGATGAGCGGTGCGCCTATATCTGTAAAAGGGCCAATGGGTGTATTTCCTACCGCAAGGCCTATCTTGGTTTCGGCTGTATAATAAAAATAATATTTGTTGTTGCGAAAAACTACTGCGGGCGCCCAACCATTATATTGTGCCCATGGACTATCGGGAAAAAGGTCGAAAATAAGACCTTCGTCAATCCAGTTGGTCAAATCGGTAGACGAATACGCATGAAACTGTGTGCCGTAAATGGCAGTAGTATAGATATAATACTTATTATTAAAGTAATGAATTTCCGGGTCTGCTCCTGTAAACAAAGGATTGCCGCTAAGCTGTGCCTGTGCAGGAATTACAACACCTATAAACATTAAAAGTACTGCAAAATGCAATCTTAATTTACTAACCGAATTAGAAGGATGTATTTTATTTTGTATCATAATTTGTCGTGTTTGGTCTTATTTTTTAATAAATCGCTTTGTGATTTTTGTTCCCTCTTTTTCAAAAACTATAAAATAAATCCCTGAAGTTAATCCCGAAACATTGATGTGATTGGTAACTTTTTGCTGTGAAACCAAACTTCCTGTCGGGCTAAAAATGCTTACCTGATTTCCTGTCATTTCTGTAGTAAAAAACAAAGTATTTTCTACCGGATTTGGATATACATTAATTGCCGTTGTACTATCATCCTGAGTTTTTACTTCGGATTTTGCTAATTTGGCCGTCCCGGCTGAAATCAATTTCCATTGTCCGCTGGTCTGGTTTGCATTTTCCCATTGCTGCACATTGCCTCCGCTTACAGTACTAAAACCGGCTATTTCTATCAATTTTCCGCTATGTTTGGCAATTAATTTATAATATCCGTCCCCTGTCGATACTGCAATAAACTGTTGATTGGCTCCACCAACATAAGACCATTGATGTACATTGGCTCCATTGTCTGTACTTACGCCTGCAATGTCTACTGCTTTGCCGCTATTAACTGCCTGGATTTGATAAGATCCTTCTCCTGCATCTATAAATTTAAATTTTTGATTGTTTGCTCCTGTATAATTTCCTTGTGCAATGTTGCCGCCATCTGCAGTGCTGGATGCCCAAACATCCATATATAAGCCGCTATGGCGATTTTGAAGGTAATAGGTTATGTTTCCTAAGTTTGAAGTACCGTTGCTGCGAATGCGCAAAGAGGTTGTTCTGTCATTCCAGTCGCCTGTCCAGTCTGTTGTAGCGGTAAATTCTTTTGAAGCACCTGTAAAATTATCACCGTCGTAAACTATTACTTTGTATCCTTCAGTTATTTTTAAAGATGTGATATCATTGTCTAATATTCCCTTGGCCTGAAGCTGTGCAACTGTATAATCTCCCACATTAAGACCAGCTGTATAGCCTCCAAAAGTGACATCCTGATATACATTCACCAATGAGGTATTGGTATTTGTAATTTTAACCGAAGAAATTCTGTCATTCCAATCTGCTAGCCAGGCTGAATTTGCAGTGAATGTCTTTGAAGCGCCTGAAAAATTATCATTTTCATAAACTGTTAGAACATACCCTTGAGGAATACTCAGCGAAGTGATATCATTATCAGAAACACCTCTTGCCTGAAGCTGTGCCAAAGTATAGTCTCCTGTTGAAAGCTGAGAATAAAATCCGGCATAATTGATATTTTGATAGACATGTACTTTATTTAAACTCGCTGCAGATTCAAATAAATGGAGACCTGTTGTTTGTGTGGATAAATCGATTGTGCCATTTGGTTGTGAATTCCAGTCAGGGCTAATTAAAAAATTAGATTTATTGACAGCCTTGGCCCATACATAATTGCTGGTATAATTAATTACACTTAAATATCGGTCTTTTTGCGCCTGAGTCAGATTTCCTAAGCGAACAAACTCTATAAACCATTTGGCAAAAATTCCTTTGAATAAGCCTCCGTCGCCTTGTCCGTTTTCATTCAGGAAAAATACACCTCCGTTGTAATTTCTGTAATTCATCATAAACTCTGCAGCCTTCACTCCATCATCGATATACGATTGTGTGCCTGTAACAAGATAAAGCTGTAAACTGGCAGCTATGAACATTCCTGAATTATACGAAAACTGCCATTCGGGATCAAAATTTGTTGGTGAATCCCAAATACCACCCTGAGCATTGAGAACATTTGCTTTCATCCAGGTATGAATATCTTTTGCCATTTGCAGGTTTGCATTGTCTCCTTCTAATTGATATAATTTGACTGCAATAACAATTGCGGGACTGTTTGCAATAGAGTTTTTACAAGGCGTGGTACAGCCTTTTTTCCAGGACATGGCGCCATTTGTATATCCTGTTTTAATTTCTGTCCACATTTGATGTACGGCATCTAAAAACTCGGGATCTTTTGTAGCATTGTAACAGTTAAAACTTGCCAGACAAAGCCACTCCAAATCATCGTAGAAATCATTATGATAGGTTCCGGCACCATACGAATTGTATTTGCGGATTCCTGCAATAATGCTTTTCATTCGATCTTTGTAAACCGAATTACGGGTTCTTTGATACGCATCTGCAAGTGTTTCCAATGTGTGAGCCTGTATCCAGTACCCATAACCATATGGATCATTATCTGAGGCACTGTTGTGCTTGTAATAACTTTTATCTGCAGACATATAAATAGTATTGGTACCATTCTGTAGATTTTCTGCCCGTTGATCAGCTGTTTGCGCAAATGCATTAGCTGTTATCAAAAAGAACATCACAATAATTATGTTTCTAATTTTCATATACTTTTAAATTTTGTGTTCACTTTAAATATTATTTTATCTAAAAAAGTAAAATACACTAAGCGTTATAGTGCATTCATTATATCTGTACCCATTATTTAATTCTAATTTGGCATGTAGATAATCTGTAAAAAAGTGTATATAAAAATTTGTATTTAAGTAAGAATAAAAAAATGCGTAGGCAATCTTATGATGAATTGAAATGTAAAAAAAGAAACCCAAAACTCTCCAGTCAGTACTGACTGAAAAGTTTTGTTTTTCTTTATTTAAATAATTAAATCTTTTTCAACACAATAGTCATTTTCGCAGGATTTACAGTAAGTTGATATTGTCCTGAGGTTTCTATAACCCATTTATTATCCGGCTGGCCATTTGGCATCAGAGACATTGTTGTAATGTCATTTGCATCTCCTTTGAGTACGGTACCGCCTACCTGAGGCATCAGGAACCTTCCGCCCCAGTTACCCAGATCCAAAGGAAGTTTAAATTCACCCGCATCAAATTGTCCGGTAAAAGTAAAGACTTCTGGATTCTTAGGATCCCAAACCATTGGTTTTGCTTTTCCGATATCCCAGCCTATTCCGTTTATGGCATTTCCTACCATGTACACGTTTTCATAAGGTACATATCCAAAAGCATAGATTTTCTGTTCAATATCCAAATAGAATGAATGACGACCTGCCTGGGTTACTTTAAAAACATTATTGTCTGTTTTTGGATCTGTTTCGTTATAAACAATTTTATTTCCTGCAATAGGATCATAAGAAGGCAATTCGCTTCCTGGTTTTTCAATAACCTTGAATGAACCGATTGAAAAATCTCCTGTAAAATTGTAAATTGTTCGTTCTGTTTTTTCAGGCAGAATTTTACCAGCTGCGTAATCCCAACCTCCACTTATAGCATCTCCAACCATAAAAAGCGGCAAAGGTCCCGGGCTAAAACTTGTAACAGCAAAACCAGATGTAGAAACTTCGGGTTTCTGATATTGCGGACTATTATTTACTCTTGCTATTATTTGTGCTTCGAGATTTGTGACAACACCTCCGGGACGTTTAAATTTTTTCAACAATAAAGAGTTTAACTCTCCTACAGTATAGGATTTTGTAAAAACACCTGCCGGAATTTCTTCTGTAATTACGGTACTTTCTTCGGGAATAAGGCCTTCACTGAAATTTTTTCCCTGAATATCCATTCGGAAAAAGTACGTCAGACTGGTTCCTTCTCCCCGGTCATTTCCTTGTGTCCAGGTAAAAGTGATGGCATTTGCGTCTTCATTACCTTTAACCAGTATAATTTCTTTATTTGAAAGATTCATAGTTAACGGATTCGGAAAATTTGGATCCTGTAACCAGCCTACATTCTCAAGCCCTTTGTCTTCACATGAGACAAGAACTAAACTCATTATTATAAATGAGATAATATTTTTTATATTTTTCATTTTTGTCTGATTTAATTATTTGTCCCAGAAAGGCGCCTGGATTAAATTAGGGTTCTTTTCGATCTCTGCCAGATAGATAGGAAACCAGTAAAAAGATTTTCTGTACACTCTTGTTTGATAAGGTGTTCTTTTATAGAACTCGGATGCGTTTTTACCATTAAAATTCATTCCGTAAAAAGGCCCGTTCAAAACTGTTTCTGCCAGTTTCCATCTTCTTAAATCATCATAGCGTATTCCTTCTGTACAAAGTTCTACCCTGCGCTCCATTCTGATTATCTTTCTAATACTGGCCTGATCACTGTCTACGTGTATATTTTGATCGTCTGTAGCTCCTGTTGTATACGTTCTCACTCCTGCTCTTTCTCTAATTTTATTAAGGTAAAGTAAGATATCAGGATTGTTGGGATCTGACTCATTAAGTGCTTCTGCATAGTTTAGATAGGCTTCTCCTAATCGGTATAAAATTCCGTGACGCGGGGCAAAATAATCGATAATAGGATTTCTTGTCGGATCTGTTCTTTTTCTTGCTAAATAGCCATTTTGTGGTGCATCATGTGTCCCATTATTGTCTTTTTTTCCATTAAAAAACTCGAGTTTTCTTCCTTTATCTTTTCCGGCATTATCTCCATCAGTATACCATGCACCATCAAAATTGACCGCCAGATAGAATCTTGGTTCACGGTTACAGTACATATTATACGTTCCTGCAAGGGTTACAAGTCCCGGACTTTTTACTTCATTGAACTTTGTTACTCCATTTGGCCAGTATCCGTCCTGAACAGAAAAACCTGCTTCTACATATCCCGAATTTGAATCGGTTATTGGTAAGCCATTTGCTGTAAAGAAAGCATCTACCAATGATTGGGTTACGCCATATCCGCCGGCACCTCCCGCACCAGTAGGCGCTGTATGTCTATCATATTCTTTGGATTCTACAGCTACACGGGCAAAAAGTACTTCTCCGTTTCCTTTGCTGGCTTCTATAAGATGCAAGTTTTGGCAGGATAAAAAGGGATCAATTTTTCCGGCAGCATTCATTTCGGTATACAATTTATGACCTGCTGCTTGTGCACTTAGGATTAGATCTTTACTGGCATCTGCAGCAATTTTCCACTTGTTGGCATCATACGTAGAGTTAAACAATACTTTGCCGTCTTTAGTGATATGACTCGCATATTCGGGATTTCCATTTACCAACGGACTTGCTGCAAACAGTAACATTCTTGCTCTGACAGCTTTACTCATAATAGAGGTGGCACGGCCGAATTTTCTGCCATCTGAATAAGACGCAGGCAAAATAAGTTCTACTTCTCTCAATTCCTTATCAATCCATTTTACGATTTCGTCGTATGGAGTCTGACCCACTTGCAGGTCTGGAAGATTATAGTCGACAGGTGTAATTTCATCCGGATTAAAAGGAACCGGACCGTATGTGTTTATTAATAATGAGTAATAATAGGCTTTTAAAAAACGACACTCTGCAATCATTAATCTAACTTCGCTATTTGTTAAGTTTTGTTCCGGTATTGGCTTAATATTGTGAATAAGAATGTTACATTCTCTTATTCTTTGCTGAAGTCCATTCCAGTAACCCGGGCTCCATTGTGATCCTACCGACCAGTCACCCACAGCAAATGGTATTACCTGCCAGTCATACTGGCGCCATCTTTCTGATGGAGTCATGTCATCTCCTAAAATTTCCCATCCCAAACTGCGGGTGTAGCCCCAAGTAGGATCCGGAATTCTTGAGTAACAGCTTGCCAGCCAATTTTCTGTTTTTGTTTTGCTCTCAAAAACACCATCCAAAGTAAGTTCGGTATCGCTCTCTTTGTCTAAATAATCAGAACAGGATGACGATAATAATAATCCTAAAAAAAGGAATATTGTTCTAATGTATATTTTTTTCATTTTAATAGATTTTTAAAATTATAGTCCTACTGATAATCCAAAAAGAATAGATCGTGTTGATGGGTATTTTAAACCATTTCCTGTGTCTAATTCCGGATCCCATAGTTTAAACTTAGAGGCGTACCACAGATTATTTCCGCTGACATAAATTCTTAGCCCTTGCAAATAAAATTTCTCTGCTAATTTTTTATCAAATGAGTATCCAACTTCCATGGTTTTTAAACGGCCGAAACTCATATCTTTTTTCCACCAGGTAGAGGCAACAGAATTATTAAGATTAGGACCATAGCTCAATCTCGGATAGAAAACATCCTGACTTGGATTTTGTTCTGTCCAACGATCGTTATAGTTGGTATAAATATTTCCTAAAGTACCCTGACCGCTTCCCGGAATAAAATTAGAACCTCCTATTATACGCTCTGATTTTGCCACACCCTGAAAGAAAAAGCTCAAATCAAATTGCTTGTATTTCAAATTAGTTCCAAAACCATAAACAATCTGAGGATCAGTTGTACCGCCAATAAAACCTTCGTCTAATCCGCTTATGATGCCGTCATTATTTCTGTCTTCATATTTAATATCTCCGGGGCGCAATGATGTTCCAAATGTTGGTACAGGCAAGCCCGGAGCCAATACGCCAGGCGAACTAAAATCTTCACTGGTATATAATCCTTTTGCGGTATAGCCCCATAAAGTATTATTCTGAATCCCTGTCGCAGAACGGTAAGTGCCTTTTACAGCATCGGCTTCGTCTCTTTCTGTTACTTTATTTTCGACAAAAGTAAAATTGGCACGCCAGCTCATAAAGAAATCGGGAGTCACTTGTTTATTTAAATTAAAGGCAACCTCGATACCTTTGTTTTCCATTTTTCCATAATTGGCCCATGGCGCATTAATAAATCCTGCCTGAGTCGGAACTGTGTTTCTTGAAATAAAAATATCTTTCCTTTTTTCCTGAAATATATCTACTGTCAGGTCAATCATATTCCATAATCCTAATTCCAGACCAAAATCTAGTTTTGCTACTTTTTCCCAGGTCAAATTGCTTACTCCGATTTCACCCTCTTCGATTCCTTCAAATTTTACCCCATTTCCTGTACCAAAAGTATAGTCAGAATTATTGTTATCATTAATTGTTGTTAAGTAGGCAAATCTTCTGTTTGACCCAATGTTATCATTTCCTACTAAACCATAAGAACCACGAAATTTGATTTTATTAAAAACATCTCTAAGAGGCTCCATAAATTTTTCTTCAGATGCTATCCAACCCATCGCTACAGATGGAAAAAATCCGTATCGGTTTCCTTTTGCAAAATTTTCAGATCCGTTGTACCCGAAGTTAAATTCTCCAATATATTTTCTATCAAATGTATAAGATGTTCTTCCGGCAATTCCCTGATGTTTAAAAGCCTGCGGAGGCCTGTCATCCTGATAACTATCCTGATTGTATAAAAACAGACCACTAAAATCATGTTTCCCAAAAGCGCGGTTATAAGTCGTATTTGCCTCCAGATAAATACGTCTGTTTCCAAATGAAGCTTCGGTTTTATACCCCAGATATTCCTGACCGTACGCCTGAACCGTTCCGTGTATTAAGCTTCCATCCAGGTCTCTTTGGGTAGCTACATTATAATAATCGGGTGATTTGCCACGGATCACTTTATTCTCAGAATAGGAATCAAATGAGTACGTAAATTTGGCTTTTAATCCCGGTGTAATCCCTTTTAAATCCTGTTCTAAAGACACCAGACTTTCGATTTTGCTGCCTCCTTGTTTGTAATATCCCTGCTGCGTGCTCATTGCCCATGGATTTTCACGTGCAAAAACCCTTGGAATAGTTCCGTCTGAGTATATTGCCGGATGTACAAATGGAGTTGTTTCAAAAGCTTTATTAAACAAATCATCTGTACTGCTGTTTCCTTTATTAAGGTTTTGCAGAAAACCTCCAATGTTTACTCTTAATAAAGTTGTTTTTGATACGTTTACATCTACGTTTGTACGAACATTGGCTCTGTTCAGCCTTGTCTCTGAATCGTATGTTTGTTTTGGATCTCTGGCCATTATACCTTTTTCACTATAGTAAGAGGCAGTCAGTGCATATCTTAAAATTTCTGATCCTCCGGCAACATTCAAATTAGATCTTGAGGTAAAGGCGTAATCTTTTGTTATGGCATCTACCCAATTTACATCAGGATATAAATCAGGATCATAACTATTGGCTGTTTTTGCAATACGATCTTGTGAATATAGTTCTGGTATACCTTTTTCTTTGGCCAATTGATTTAAAAGTGTCATATAAGGCGCCGCTTGTATGAATTCTGGTAATTTTGTAGGCTCCTGAATAGAATATTCTGTTCTCACCTGTATTCTGGGTGCACCAACAAAACCTCTTTTGGTATTGATGAGGATAACTCCGTTTGCACCTCTTACTCCGTATACGGCACTGGCTGCGGCATCTTTTAAAACAGAGAAAGATTCTATTTCTGAAGGATCAAGATCGTTTAGGTTTCGCTCAATTCCATCTACCAGTACAAGCGGATTCGTTCCTCCTGTAAAAGTAGAGATTCCACGAATTTTGATATCCGACTGATCATAGCCCGGTTCACCGGAACGCTGTACAGCCATAATCCCGGTAATCTGACCCGCAAGGTTGTTTCCTAAAGTACGGGCAGTACCTACCTGCAGCAAGGAAGGCTTTATAGTACTGATAGCACCTACAACCGATGCTTTTTTCTGAGTACCAAAACCAACAACTACAACGGTCTGAAGATCACTGGTTTCTTCTACCATTGTTACCGTTATTTTCTTATTGTTGTTTAAAGGTTTCTCGACCTCTTTCATTCCGATGAACCTAAATACCAGTATCGCCTGAGGAGAAGATACGGTTATATTAAAAGTTCCGTCAAAATCTGTATTTACTGCGTTTTTTGTGCCTTTCTCAATTACTGTAGCACTGGGCAGTGACAATCCTTTTGAGTCAACTACGTTTCCGGTTATTTTTACGGAGTTCTGATTTTGTGCATATATATTGCCTGCACAGAGCATTAGAAATAGTAAACAAATCAATCCAGTCCTGCTGAACTTTAATTTACTCCAGGTAAATAAGCTCAAATGATTGGATGACATTTTCCAAGTCATTTTAATTTCCATTTGGTTAGTTTTTTTGGTTGGTTATCAGTTAGTTTTTAAATTAAAATGGATTTCTGGAAATTTATTTTTACAGCATAAATAAGAATAATGAGACAAATACAATTAAGCAATTTATAAGCCTTATTTTTTTGTACATGACAATAAAACATATCCTTTTTTATTGATATAATAATTTATATCGCAAAAATGTCATTTTAATTTATGACCAAATTAGGTGAATGATAACATAATCTTAATCTCATTTTGTTTCAAAATTATGTTGAAATCGTTCATTGAGCCTCCGAAAACGCTGTAAATAAGCATTATGACAGAAAACACTTGCTTTATAGATATTCAAACAAAAACTCTTTTTGGCAAAAGATTAGATCGTGATTTTTTTTAGGATTGTAGTATCAAATTTCTACTCATTTTCTATACAAATTTTGATAACGAAATCGGAATTCGTTCTTATAAATTATAAATCAGTATTTAAAAAGGTTTTTATTATATCCGTCTCAAAAAAATGTGTTTTTTATGTGGAATAACTAAGTCATTTTTTAAAGAATCGTTTCGTTGATGCTTACAAACTTGCCATAAACCTGAATCATAATTATATTTTAATTGCAAAAAAAAGTCCCGGTTTCAAGAGGTATAAAAGTTACCATTTGAAAGCGGGACACAAATTTTACCTGAACAATATAAAAACAAAGTACTTTTTAACGATTTACGGCTATCACTTTTATTCTATCAAATGCGGTTTTACTCCTTCTTTAGTTATGACAACAGGTTTTATAAAACCGTTTTCATCAAAATGCATTTCTTCCATACAGGTTTCTCTCGAATTTCCGTTTGTTTCAGTAAGCGGTCTTCTGTGATAAACAATATAGTAGGTATCAGAATCCGGCACTTTTATAACTGAATGATGACCTGCTCCGGTAGCAATTTTACTATCCTGCTCTAAGATTTTGCCGATTCTTTTAAATGGCCCCATTGGAGAATCTGCAATTGCATAAGCCACACAATAATCAGGGCCTGTCCAGCCTCCCTCAGACCACATAAAATAATATTTGTTATCTCTAATAAACATAAAAGGCCCTTCAACATAATTTTCGGGAGTGATTTCTTTAAAAACCGTTTTGTCTTCAAAAGGCAGGAAACCAGTAAAATCAGGTTTCAATTTTGCTATATTGCAATGTCTCCATCCGCCGTAAATTAAATAAAACTGCCCGTCTTTATCCTTAAACACAAATTGGTCAATAGGCTGTGCACCATTATAAAATTTATCAACTAATGGTTTTCCTAAGTAATCTTTGTACGGTCCTTCTGGTTTTGAAGCTACGGCTACACCAATTCCTCCCTTCTCATTATCATTCTGGATATCATTTGCTCCAAAAAACAAGAAATATTTATTTTTATTTTTAATGATTGAAGGTGCCCAGAGTGCTTTCTTTGCCCATTTTACGGCCGAAGTATCTAAAACTCTGGGATGTTTTTTCCAGTGTCTTAAATCTTTTGAAGAAAAAGCATCCATAAATACCTGATCCTCGTACGGAGCAGAAAAAGTGGGATAAACCCAATAGGTCTTATCAAAAATGATGGCTTCTGGATCGGCATACCAGCCTTTAAATATTGGATTATTGTTTATTGCCTGACCGGAAACTGTAGTTTGTGCGATCATTTTAAAACAAAAAATAAGAAGAAAATATAAAACTCTTTTCATAGCCTTTATTTAATAGTAAATAATGAGTTTGATTTGTAAAAACAAAGTCCGTCAACTTTAAACACGTTGCGTTTAAGTTGCCGGACTATTATAGCTTTTTCTAATTTGACCAGGTAGCTGCTGGTTTTGCATCTACTTTCATTTTTAGATTTCCTCCTTTTTTAATAGCAGCTAAGTCAATTGAAAGTTGCTTTAAACTGGTATCATTTAGCTTTACTTCCTGTAAATAAACATTTGTTTTTGAATTGTTCTGCACGTCGATTACAAATTTTTTATCACGTTTTTCTCCTAAGTTTTTAATAGTAACTTTATCAAACAATGGGCTTCCGATTTGAAATGACGGATTAATATCGGTCAGTCCTTTAACATCAAACAATCCAATAGAAGACATTACGTACCATGCCCCCAATTGTCCCTGATCCTCGTCCTGACCATAGCCATATCCATGTATACCTTCGGTTCCGTAAAATTCGTCACAAATTGCATGCACCCATTTTTGTGTCAAATAAGGTTTTCCTGAGAAATTAAAGAGCCATGAAATGTGCAGGTTTGGCTGATTTCCGTGATTATAAAAACCAGATAATCCCGCAAACGCATCTATTTTAGTTCCGCCGCCAAATACATTTTTTTGAGATTCCGTAAATATAGTATCCAGACGATCGTTAAAAGTATCTTTCCCCAAAGTCGCCACTAATTCGGGAACATTGTGAGGTACGTAAAATGTATATTGCCACGCATTACCTTCCTGAAATCCTCTCCATGGTTCTGATGGATTAAAGTTCTGAATAAATGCTCCGTTTGCATACTTTGGCCTTATGAACATTGTTTCTTTGTCGTAAAGCAATTTCCAGCCGTCTGCTAATTTTATAAGTTTTTTATAATCTTCTGTTTTGCCTAATGCTTTGGCAAATTGTGCTACTGCATAAGCGCTATAAGAATATTCGAGCGTGTGTGAAGCCGAAAAACCGGAACCTTCTGTATTGGTTTTATAATCCATATTATCTAAATATGGCGAATAACCCAGCGTTACAAATTGCTTTACATCCATTTTTCCTGCACCTTCTATTCGGTCTCTCCACTCCAATTCATTTTTCAAAGCGGCTTCATATCCCTTTTCAATATCAAAATTTCGAATCCCTGAGTTATAAGCCGATGCAATAGCAAGCCCGGTAAAGTTGGTTCCAACACCAGACACATATTTACTATTTGCAATACCATCGCCCAGCCAGCCGGCATCTTTGTATACAAGCAGCTGCCCTTGTACCCAGTCTGCGTAATATTCAGGATAAGCCAGTGCCCATAACTGAGTCAGATTCCAGAATCCTCCCCAAATGGCATCCGTATTATAATAGTTATACTGAGGTTGACCTTTAGCATCCAAAGGAATCTGGCCTACTTTTCCATTATTCATAGGATAAGCTCCATTTACATCGCTGCCCAATCCGCGTCCTGATAAAGCGTGATATAATCCTGTATAAAATTTAATTTTATCATTTTCATTTTTGCCTTCTACCGTAATTCTGCCAAGATAATCATTCCAGACAGCAAGATTTTGTTTTTTGGCGGCGTCAAAATTTAGTTTTTTAGCCTCTGTATCAAGATTAAGTCTTGCATTGGCTACAGATGTATAAGACAACCCAATTTTTACCGTGATAGTTTCATTCTCTTTTGTGTCAAAAGTGAGATAGATTCCGGCGCCTTCTCCATCAATTTCTTTGCTTCCTGCCTGAATTCCTTTTTTATTAAATGCGCCAAAACTAACGGGCTTTTTATCTAAAACGGCCGAGAAATACATAGCCACATCAGCACCAGCCTGATATTTTTTTACATATTCAGGAATTGTTATCACATAACCTTCAATTCTTCCATCTTCAGTAATAGTAACTTTCGATTCCTTAACAGCTCCGCTCTCGCCCTGTCTGTTGCCAATATCAAAAATTATATTGGACTGGGACGATTTTGGAAATGTATAGCGCTGGAAACCTACTCTTTTTGTGGCTGTAAGTTCTGCTTTGATATTATAATCTTTGAGAAGTACCGAATAATAACCAGATGTGGCATATTCATCTTTTCTATCAAATCTTGATCTGTAACCTTCTTCAGGTTTATCAAGACTTCCGGGTATGGTCTGTAATTTACCAACAGAAGGTGCCAGAACGATACCACCAACCTGAAACTCATGCAAACAAGCAAATCCTTCAATAGAAGTATCCCTGTCATCATAACCTGTGGCTTCCCATCCCTGCTCATTACCCAAATGCCCATTTGTAGAAGGGCCCAGTTTTGCAAGTCCAAAAGGCATTGCACCCGGTGTATAAAAAAACCAACGGCTGTGTGCTGTTCCAATATTTGGGTTTACGTAATCTGATAATTTTTTTCCTGATTGCTGACTCAAAGCTGTATTAGTTACTAAACTGAGAGCAGTTATAATGTAAAATTTTATTAAAATATTTTTCATATCCAAATCTAATTATTAGCAGTGATTTTTACTTTAAAACAATTGATATTCCATCCTTAAGTGTTCCGGAACCTGTATATGTTTTACCGTCAAGTAATAAATTTACGTTGATTTCTTTTACTTCTTCTTTGATATTTCTTTTACCCACTACATCAGAAACTCGTACAACAACCGAATTATCCTTTTTTACAGCGGTAAAAGTTACCAGGGCATAATCTTGTTTCTCGTATCCAAATCCATCACCAGAGTCGATGTAAAGGTCTCCGAGAGCTTTTCCGTTTTTATCTAAACAAACAAAAAGAGTTAAAGGATCGAATGAATTTTCTCCTGCATTTTGGATAATCTTACCGGCAGGAATAATGCTTCCGCCTTTTAAGCTAAGTTTTGCCTGATATTTATCCTGTTTCTCTCCTTCTACCAAATTTAATTCTTCCCAAATTCCTGAGGGAAGTATCGGATCTTTAGCGAAAGCGGGAACTACCAAAAGGTTTTCTCCGAGTAAAAATGCCTGTTCCTCATTTCGCAAACGTGCATCTTTACTGTCTGCAAAAAATACCGGTGCCATTACCGGAAGTCCGCTATTAGAAGACTCATAAAAAAGTGTATATAAATACGGCAGTAAACGATAACGTCTTTCTAAAGCAATACGTGATGTTTTCTCGATTTCTGTACCATATGCCCAAGGTTCTTTATTGTTTGTACCTGCGCAGGCATGACCACGTGCAAAAGGCATAAATACTCCGAAGCCTAACCAGTTTGCCCATAAATCTCCGCTGGTATCTCCAAGAAAGCCTCCTATATCCGGTCCGTTAAAGGGCTGACCTGATAATCCTAATGTCAGGGACATTGGCACTGAAAGTTTTAAATGGTCCCAACCTGCATAATTATCACCTGTCCAGGTTGCTGCATAACGCTGTCCTCCAAGTAAGTTAGATCGGGTAAGAAGAAACGGACGCTTGGTTGGATTTGCTTTTAAAATTCCGTTATAAGACGCCTCGACCATTAATCGGCCGTATGCATTGTGATAAAGTAAATGCGAACCCTTTGGTAAATTTTTGTCTCCTTTATGAGGTGTATCATACGGCATTGTACCGAGACGTTTATCTTCTGGAAAATCATTATCGTTTACTGCCGGTTCGTTCATATCATTCCAGACACCATCGATTCCTGTACTCAAAAAATCTTTGTAAAGTCCTGCCCACCAATTTCTGGTTTTAGAATCTGTAAAGTCAGGAAAAGCGCAATCACCCGGCCAGACTTTGCCGTGATATTCTTCTCCGTTGTTTTGCTTAACCCAGACATCATTTTGCGAACCTGATTTATAAACGCTGTAATCTTTATCTACTTTTACTCCGGGATCGATCATATAAACGGCACGAAAACCTTTTTTATGCAAATTATCATTTAAGGTTTTAGGATTTTTAAATCGAATACTGTCAAAAGTAAATACTCTGTAACCCTGCATATAATCAATATCCATCCAGATAACGTCGCACGGAATCTTCTTTTCTCTAAAAGTATCTGCGATTTCCATAACGCGTTTTTCACTGTCATAAGAAAACCTGCACTGATGATACCCTAATGCCCAGCGTGGCGGTAATTTTATTGTTCCTGTTAATTCAGAAAGTCCTTTTATGACTTCCTGCGGAGATTTTCTGTCAATGATGTACACCCTGAACAAAGCTCCTTCTGAGTTATAAATTATTTGATCTGAATTTGTTATCAACTCGGCTTTCCAGGTACTGTCAAAGATAATTCCAAAAGCAGAACCGTCAGGACGAACGCCCATAACCCATGGATGTGTCTGATACAGTCTTTTTCCGCCCTCTACGCTATAAGCGCCAGTATCGGTGTTCCATAATTTTATAGATTGTCCATTACGCAAAAGCGGTCCTGTAACTTCTCCTCCTCCATACAAACTAATATCTCCTTTAAGATTGAGAACAGCACCAGCCTTATTATTTTTGAATGTAAATTCTGGAATTAACGTCCAGTCTGATGGTATTTTTCCTTTAGATTTTGGCTCAGTTTTAAGTATTAATGACGGAGTTTTGTTTTTATCAAAACCTTGTGGAATAAATTCTACTATTCTCTCACCTATCAATGAGGTTTTGAGTATTGGAACTTCCTGAGCCTTACCTGTGGTTATTCCAAATAAAAGAATAGTGAAAAATAGGATTTTCAATTTCATGGTTATATTGTGTGGTTAGTAAAGTGTAATTACAAATCTACTAAAACGTTTTAGTATAATTGTAAAAAATATCGAAAAATTTCAATATTTTTTTATTGTAAGTTGATTAATATTAATTTGTATATGACAATAAATCTGTTAATTTCTTATGTAATACTTCATCATACATACTAAATAGTGTCTTTTCTACATAGCTGGAATCGCCAAGGCAGTTCCTTCTGAAATTGGGTCTCCAATTACCGGATTTCCATTTTTATCCCATTTGATTTGCTGCATTCTTGGAGATCTTTGCTGACCGCAGCCCTCTCCCGGATTTGAATTGGCATGATACAGAATCCAGTCTTCTTTGCCATTTGGGGATTTAAAAAACGAGTTGTGTCCCGGAGCATACACTTTTGTTTTATCTGATTGCTGCAGAATTGGTTTCTCTGATTTTACCCAGGCCAACGGATCTAATAAATTATCTTTTCCTGTAAAGGTGAGCAAACCCAAACTATAGTTATCTGTCCAGCAGCCGCTTGCTGAGAAAACAATAAATGCTTTCTTTTTATTAGCCAGAAACTGAGGTCCTTCATTTACATTTACCTGTGCCGGGTTTACATCATCATGCAGTGCTCCATGAAGTTCCCAGGGATTTGTTGGACTGGAGATTAGAACCCTGTCTCCGTCAATTTCAGTGGGAGATTTCATTTTGGCAATATAGATATTTTGCTGCCCGTTGGTATCTCCTTCCCAGCCGGACCAAATCATATACATTTGTTTTTTATAGGTAAACACGTTTCCATCAATTGCCCATTTATCTGTTTGGGCTGCAATTTTACCTTTAAAAACCCATTCTCCTTCCATCGGATTTTTTGAATTATTTTCTAAAACATACATTCTGTGCGTATTATTTGAGCCATTATCTGCAGCAAAATATACATACCACTTTCCGTTAATAAAATGAAATTCAGGCGCCCAGATTTCAGCAGAATATTCAGTGTTTTTTGGTGCAATCCAGATGGTTTTCTTCTCTGCATTTTTTAAGTCGGCCAAATTTTTGGTTTTCAAAAGAACCAGACGATCCTGCATGGTATGGGTATAATAGTAATAGCCATCATAATATGTACTGTATGGATCTGCTCCATATTCTAAAAGCGGATTTGTAAATGTCTGTTGTGCTGATACAGTGTAACTTGCAATGCAAAATAAAATCAGGAATAATGTTTGTTTTAACATGTAATTTTTTCTCATTAAGTAAATATTGATTGTTTTTATGTTCAGTTTTTGATAAAATATTTTGCGTAATGTATCAGGTTAGAAATTTAGAAACCATTACCTGTCTTCTTAATCAAAACTGCCCTGCCTGTACTTATTTCTCTTTTAGCCAGAGCTTCTTGCCATACCGCTGGGTCTACATGTGAAATATTCATATTATTAGGAATGAAAAGTAGTTGGCTGTAATTTCTAAACTTGTCAAGGGACACGTACGAAATTTCTTTACTTAAAGTATTTTCTTTGCTATTTATCACTTTCAGTAAGCTCCAGCTGCCAATTGCACGGGCATCTACTCTGCTTTGCCATTCTGGCTTAAATATTTTTGATTCTGTATTTTCATAATCTGCATAATTGGCTGGGCTGACTTTCATAAAATTAATTCCAACTACAGCTCCTGGAGACATTACAAATTTTCCTTTTGTTCTGTCAATTTGCTCCAGGTAAAATGTTTCTGCCAAATCCCTGCTTTTAAGCGATTCCGTTCTTTTATATAATAAATCTGCATCTGACATATCGGGAAATGCTTTTTTGGCAATTTTTAAAAAACTCTCACCACCACCATTTTGTAACATTTTTTCTAAGTCCTGAAAAACCTGCACCGTTACATATTGATAGTCCGGATTTTCTCCGCCAGCCTCCATACGCAAAAGATACCATCCTTCAATCTCGCCGTTTATAACACGCTGACCGTGTATTTTTTCCCAAAAGCGCTCCGTTTCAAGATAGGCTGATTCTTGCTCTGGAGCAACTTTCATAAACTCAAACAATAAATACGTTTTCTTTTGAGAAATCGCATTGTTTCCAAACAAAATAACGGCAATCAACAAGATTATTTTTTTCATAAGTATAAAAATTTACAGACTATTAATTATAGGTAATCGTAATATTCAGGTATAGATAATTTAAGATTGGTGCATTGAGATTAAAAAAATAACTTTCCAGCATTTTATTTGTATTAATAAAAATATAAGTAATATTGCAAGTGATTTAAGGCGTAAACCTCTATTATTACCAAATATTTCATTGTTTTTTATTAATAATAAAATTTATATGCCAAAAAAATATCAATTTAATTTTCGGCCAAAATAGACTATTGATGACATAATTGTAATCTCATTTTGTTTCACAATTATGTTTAAATGGTTCAAATCATACCTTAAAGCATTGTCTTTACTCATTTCAACCCAAAATGTATACACATGACACAGTTGAATACGTTATTTTTATAAAAAAAATTAATGAAAAACATTTACATGCAAAGTTTTTTTAGGATAGTGACACTAATCTGTCTTTTCTTTTTATCAGCACCCATTTTTAGTCAGGAATATTATTTCAAACATTACAAAGTAGAAAACGGGATGTCAAACAATACTGTTTTGGCATCGATTCAGGACAAGGACGGATTTTTATGGTTTGGCACAAAAGACGGTTTGAATCGTTTTGACGGATATCATTTCAAAACATTTCGAAGCGGGAAAGATCCTAAAACATCCCTAGGAATAAATTATATCCAGTCACTGCATGAATTCAAAAATTACATCTGGGTCGGAACAGATAAAGGACTGTATTCGTACGATAAAAAATTAGAAAAGTTTAGTTTTATAAATGAAGCGATTAATAGTCGTATTAATGATATTGACAATGATTTAAAAAATAATTTGTGGTTTATTTCTATCGGAACATTGATTAAATACAATGTTGACACCAAACAAACCACGATGTTTGATGGCAGGAATTCTTTTTATGCCACTTCTATTGCCTATGACAAAAACGGCGTAATCTGGGTCTCTTCTTATGATGATCTTTACCGCTATTCTGAAGCTACACAAAGCTTTGATAAAATTAAGGTACAATTACCCAATACTACCTTTGCGATATCCGTTATTTATGCTCTTGATGCGAATTCAATTTTAATCGGAACACGTGATCACGGCATTTATAAATATGATGTTTCCAGCGGAAAAACAACTCCATTTATGAATGGAGCCGAGAAGCCCATTTTTGTCCGCCAATTTAAAAGAAACAAAAATGAATTGTGGATTGCCAGTGAATCTGGCGTTTATATTTATAATTTAAAGGATAAAACGATCAGAAATTTACGCAAAAGTCCAAGTGACCCTTATGCCATTTCAGACAATGCAGCATATTGCATTACAATTGATAAGGAAAATGGGGTTTGGATCGGAACTTATTTTGGCGGGGTCAATTACCACCAGAAGCAATACGATCAGTTTAAGAAATATTTTCCCCGAAAAAGTGAAAATGCTATTGTTGGAAGTGCTGTACGTGAAATTCATAAAGACGATCAGGGAAATCTCTGGATTGGTACGGAAGATGCGGGAATTAATAAATTTAATCTTAAGACAAAAAAGTTTGTCAATTTTCAGCCTGACGGGACAAAATCAAAGCTTTCTTTTTATAATATACATGCCGTTTTGCCAAGAGGAAATAAAATATGGATTGGCACTTTTGAGCATGGACTGGATATTATGGATGCTACTACCGGAAATGTCATAAAACATTACGATCATACTACGAGTAACTTTAAAAGTGATTTTATAGTGACTTTTTATGAAACGCCTGAAAAGCAATTATATGTAGTTACTTCTGTCGGAATTTATTTGTATGATGAGGAAAATGATAATTTTAAAATTTGCGATTATTTCTCCGAAACCACCCATTATACCTGTATGTTTAAAGACAAAGACGGAAATTTATGGGCCGGATCTTATCGTGACGGACTGTTTTATTACAATCCAAAAACTAAGGAAAAAGCGGTCTACAGACACGATTTTAATAATGAGAAAAGCATTAGCAATGATTTTATAACGTCGGTTTTTCAGGATAAGCAAAACAATCTGTGGATAGCAACAGAAAATGGTTTGAATTTATTTGACCTCAGAAAAAAGGAATTCAAAAAATTTACTACCAAAGATGGTTTTCCAAGCAATGTAATTTATTCTATTCTGCAGGATGAAAAACAGAATTTATGTATTACAACTTCTAAGGGACTGGTTAAGTTTAATTACAAAACTAAGTCGGTTAAAATTTTTACTACCGCAAACGGATTGCTGAGTGATCAGTTTAATTACAGTTCGGCTTTTAAGGATTCTAACGGCGATATGTATTTTGGAAATCTGAATGGCATGATTAGTTTTAACCCTAAAAACTTTAGCACTTACAAATACAATCCTCCTATATTTATTACCGGACTTCAGATAAATAATCAGGATGTAGTAGTAAATGACGAAGGTTCTCCGCTGGATGAATCTGTTTCGTATATAAAGAAAATTACTTTAAAAAATCATCAGTCTAACTTTAATATCGATTTTGCTTCGTTAAGCTATACGGCTCCCGAACTTACTCAATATTGGTATAAACTGGACGGCATCAGCGATGACTGGGTTTATTTGAATAAAAACAATAAGGTGTTTTTTACAGAGCTTCCGTCGGGTGATTATAAATTTAGGGTAAAATCATTGAGTGCCAGCGGAATATGGAGTAAGGAAGCGGTTGTTGGCATTACAATTTTGCCTCCTTTCTGGGCAAGCAGATATGCTTTCTTCTTTTACTTTTTATTAATATCAGGAAGTCTGTACTGGCTTTTGCGCTGGTATCATAATATGAATATCAGGGAGAGCAACCAGAAAATTGCAAATCTTAATAATGAGAAAGAAAAGGAAATCTATCACGCTAAAATTGAATTTTTTACCAATGTTGCTCATGAAATCCGAACGCCTTTAACTTTAATTAAAAGCCCTCTGGAAAGTCTGCTCAAAAAAACATACGAGTCTCCTGATATTATACCCAATTTATCAATAATGGAGAAAAATACCTCGCGCCTCTTAAATTTGGTTAATGAACTGCTTGATTTTAGAAAAACAGAAATAGAAGGACTGGGTTTAACTTTTGTCGAAACAAATATTTCTGTACTGGTAAGGCAATTATTATCACAATTTACTCCTCTGATTGAAGAAAAAAACATTCATGTGGAATTGGAACTGGGCGAAAAAAATGTCTATGCTTTTGTCGATGAAGAAGCTATTAGAAAAATCCTGAGCAATTTAATCAGTAATGCTGTAAAATATGCCAAAAGCGAGATTGTTATTACCTTGTTCAGAGATGAAAACTCTTTGGAATTTATCGTTAAAAATGATGGAAATTTAATTCCGAAAGGGCTTAAGAGTAAAATCTTCGAACCATTTTTTAGAATATTAGGTTCTGAAACACAAACTGGTACGGGAATCGGGCTTTCCCTTGCCCATTCGCTGACCGAATTGCATAACGGAACTTTAAAATTGCAGTTTTTGGATGCTTCTATGAATACTTTTGTTTTGCAATTACCACTGCGCCAGCAAAGTGAGTTCCATCTTTACAAAGACACTTCTGATGCTGCTGCAAAAGAAAGCAACGAAGATTTTGAAAATGAAATTATCGCTAAAAATATAAAAACTCAAATCCTTATCGTTGAGGATAATCTGGAACTGCTCAATTTTATGAGTAAGGAACTTGGAAAGGAATACAAAATTTTTAAAGCCGCAAACGGTGAAGAAGCCTTAAAAGTAATTCACAATCAAACGATACATATTGTTATCAGTGATATTACAATGCCTGTAATGGACGGAATTGAATTATGCGACCGTATTAAATCGAATATCGAAACCAGTCATATTCCGGTAATTTTGCTCACGGCCTTAAGTGCGGTGCAATCCCGAATTAAAGGCTTAGAATCAGGAGCCGATGCGTATATCTCCAAACCTTTTTCGATGGATTTTATATTGGCGCAAATTGATAACTTATTGTCCAACAGACGCCATGTGATGGAGTATTATGCAAGTTCTCCATTATCCCATTTAAAATCTGTTGCACACAATAAAGTAGATGAAGAATTTATTAAAAAACTGGATGACATAATAGATCAGAATATGGCAGACACTAATCTTAGTGTTGAATCCCTGGCCGATATTCTGCACATGAGCCGTTCTACTTTGTACCGCAAAATAAAAGACATCTCCAATTTGAGTCCAAATGAGCTTATTAATAATGCTCGTTTAAAAAAAGCAGCAGAATTATTGCTTTCCGGGAAATACAAAGTCTATGAAATTGCAGAAATCGTGGGATATAATTCGCAATCAAGCTTTAGCAGAAATTTTCAAAAAAGCTTTTCAATGTCCCCTTCGGATTTCATTAATAATGGAAATCAGGAAATAAAATAATTGCTCAGATACATTTCAAAAAGTCCTGATTTTCATCAGGACTTTTTGCTTAATTATTTAGAAAAGAATAATTGCGTAAACTTTCCTGATAAAATCCTCATGAACAGAATTTAATAAGCAGGCTCTCTGTTAGTGTACTCTAAAAGATATTTTATATCTAAGGAATCCAATGCTTCTCTGGACAAATAACGATGATAATCAATTCCCGTCTTTTCAAACTTTGTGGTATCAATTTTAGCATTTCTTTCCACTATCCATTTCACATAAGTAATTGAGTCCATATTTCTTAAAGCAGGCCCGGTTGATTTTGCATCTAATTTATGACAGGCCGCGCAAACACTATTAAATACCTCTTTCCCTTCAACTGCATGAGGAGAATCTTCAAATGCATCTGTACCGCAAAAATATTGTGGAACTGGTGTTAGGCAAACAAATTGCTCAGGTACATTATTTCGATATATAAAATAAAAAACAATCATTGTAAAAATCAGAAATCCTGTACTGTATAGTAAGATTGATCTAATTCTTTTTTTGAGGTTTGCATTTATTTTATCAGGCATTCGGAATAGTTTTTCTTTTTCTGAAGAGCTTTTATAGTATCTTCTGCAAAACAAACTTAAGGAATTAAATGTCTTTTATAACATAAAATTATACCAATAGGAAAGTTACCAATCTTGAACAGTATTGTTAACCTTTGCTGCAGCATAAATGCTTAGAAATTACACTTCGAAATACTTAATTATTATATTTTTGTACTAACAAACTTTAATAAAAAAATCAATTGGTTACTATAAAAAAATGTGCAACAGACGACCTTGATTTATTACATAAAATCGCCGTGGAGTCTTATAACGATACCTATCAATATCTTTGGAAAGATGGCGGAACTTCTTACTTAGAAAAATTCTATCAAAAGGAAACTTTCAGAAAAGAACTTTCTGCCACTGATATTCATTATTTTTTGGCATATGAAAACGATACTGCTGTAGGCTTTTTTAAAATAAAAGAAAACGCTATAGCTGCTTATCCTGCATCTGAATGTCTGGAACTGGATAAACTCTATCTTCTAAAAGAACATATCGGCAAGGGAATTGGCAAAATTATCATGGATTTTATAATTTCCCTGACAAAAGAGAAAAAACGCTCCATACTTTGGCTAAAAGTAATGGACAGCAGCCCGGCACGATTTAGTTATGAAAAAGCCGGTTTTGAACAAATTCAGATAAACAACCTTGATTATCCTGAAATAGTAGAAAAATACGCTTCTATAATTACTATGGTTCGTAAGATTTAAAATTTATTTGGCTTACTCACATATTTATTTCCTTTTACAAAAAAACGCCACGGGAGCAACGCATGCTCTTGTGCATAAGCGATTCCGACACGTGGGACTTCGGCAATATCTTGTGGGGTATATCGAATATTCTGGTCTTCGATCCAGATTTCTTCACCATCAAGATCTTTTGCATTTAATGAAATAGTAATTCCCAACGCTTTTGCAGTAGAACCAGGACCAGATGAAATTGCTGCTTTTTCTGCTGGCATATTTCGTCTGCGTTCCATAATCTCTTTACCTTCCAGAGGTTCAACTGCTCTTATCAGAATTGCGTGAGGTTCATTTTCAACAGAAGTCACCACATTAAACATATAATGAATCCCATAGCATAAATAGACATAAGAAACGCCTCCCTGACTATACATTATTTCAGTTCGGTTTGTACGTCTGTCTCCGTAGGCATGAGACGCTTTATCGCCTATCCCAAAATAAGCTTCGGTTTCTACAATTATTCCGGCTGTGATTTCTCCGTTTATTTGTGTATAAAGAACTTTTCCTAAAAGGTCCCTGGCTAAAAAAAGGACGTCCGGATTAAGATAATAAGAGAATGGTAATTTCAAATCAGGTAATTTTTATGGAACACTTTACTCAAAATTACAATTTAATTTTCCTTTTAAAAACTATTCTTGTTTACAATTGTTTTTAATTGAAAAGATCCTACGAAGATAAATCCTTGTAAAGCATTACTATACTGTTAATTGTATAATAATAGGCACTTAATTTTGTAAGATAAACATTTTTCTTATGGCTAAATTTGAGAGTCTTGATATCTAATGCACCCCGTAATTATCGGCACATTTACAGGCACTTCTCTGCGGTTTATCAAGAAAACTTTGTAATCACTAACACTAACATATATGGAAAATTTGCAGGATGGTAAACAGCGTGATTTGTCATTAAACAGATCAGATGGAACCAATAAGTATTTAACAACCGATCAGGGCGTTAAAATAAACGATGACAACAATTCCCTGAAGGCTGGTGAACGCGGACCTTCTTTATTGGAGGATTTTATATTGCGGGAAAAAATAACTCATTTTGATCATGAGCGAATACCAGAAAGAATCGTGCACGCACGTGGCTCGGGAGCTCATGGTTTTTTTGAGGTCACAAATCCAATCCCGGAACTTACCAAAGCCGGATTTCTAAAAGAGGCCGGATTGAAAACACCTGTTTTTGCCCGATTTTCTACCGTTGCAGGTTCAAGAGGATCTACAGATCTGGCAAGGGATGTCAGAGGTTTTGCGGTAAAATTTTATACCCAGGAAGGAATATATGATTTGGTAGCCAATAATATTCCTGTATTTTTTATTCAGGATGCTTCAAAATTTCCTGACCTCGTACATGCTGTAAAACCGGAACCTCATAATGAAATTCCGCAAGCCGCTTCTGCTCATGATACTTTTTGGGATTTTATTTCGCTGATGCCAGAATCCATGCACATGATTATGTGGCTCATGTCTGATCGTGCCATACCAAGAAGCTACCGTATGATGGAAGGCTTTGGAGTTCATACTTTCCGACTCATAAATGAAGCTGGAGAATCTACTTTTGTAAAATTTCATTGGAAACCAAAATTGGGTACTCACGCAGTAGTCTGGGATGAAGCACAAAAAATATCAGGAAAAAATCCTGATTTTCACAGACAGGATTTATGGGAAGCCATAGAAATGGGAAATTTCCCGGAATGGGAACTTGGAGTACAGATCATACCAGAAGAAGATGAAAATAAGTATGAATTTGACCTTCTTGACCCAACCAAAATTGTACCCGAAGAACTTGTGCCTGTAACAATTGTCGGGCGTATGGTCTTGAATAAAAATCCGGATAACTTCTTTGCCGAAACAGAACAAATTGCTTTTCACCCGGGACATATAGTGCCAGGTATTGATTTTACTAACGATCCCTTATTACAAGGGCGTTTATTTTCTTACACTGACACGCAATTATCAAGGCTTGGAAGTCCTAATTTTCACGAAATTCCGATTAACAGAAGCGTTGCTCCTGTACATAATAATCAAAGAGACGGACATATGCGCCAGGAAATTAATATTGGACGTGTAAGTTATCATCCTAATTCGCTTGGAGGCGGATGTCCTTATCAGGCAAAAATTGCCGAAGGCGGTTTTGCAAGTTTTAATGAGCGTATTGATGCACATAAAATCAGGGAAAGAAGCGAAAGTTTTAATGATCACTTCGGACAGGCAAGATTATTCTTCAACAGTCAGACTCCTACAGAGAAAAGCCATATTGTAAAAGCGTTGCGTTTTGAGCTCGGAAAAGTTGAAACAACTGCAATCAGGGTCAGAATGGTGGGCCTTCTTTCTCAAGTTGACATGAAACTGGCAGAGCAGGTTGCGGCCGGACTTGGTGCTACTGTTCCTCCTGTTTTAGAAACGCCAATTAATCACGGCGTATCTCCTGAAAACGAAATGGGTAAACACGAACCACAAACTGTAGAATCTTCTGTAAAATCTTCTGATGCCCTAAGCATGCTTAAAAATCCAACAAATTCACCCACTATTGCTTCAAGAAAAGTGGCTATAATTTGTTCGGACGGAGTTTCTGAAGCTTGTGTGATGAATATGAAAGCAGCTCTTTTAAAACAAGATGCAAAAGGTTTTATAGTAGCTCCAACACTTGGCACCATAATAACGGACCAGGATGGCGCAATTCCGGCAAACTTTAGTTTCCTGACGGCCTCTTCTGTACTTTTTGATGCTGTATATATACCGGACGGTATAGGTCTGAATGCATTAATAGAAAATGACGATGTAAACGAATATCTTCATGATGCTTACAAACACTGTAAAGTTATCGGTGCAGACGGACGTGCAACTGCGGTAATTGGTGCAGCTTCTTTTGCAGCCAAAATAAGCGCAGACGATGATGGTCTTATATTAACAAATGAAGCTGCAACAGAAGCTTTTGCTGATGAGTTTATAGCCGCCATGGGGCAACACCGTTTTTGGGAACGTGAACCAAACTTATACAATTAACAAAAAATCAAATCATATGAAAAATTCAGAAAAAGCAACTCAGGAAAAAGCACCTGCAGTTAATAAAAATAAAAACTTAATTGTTGAACCTTCCGGTGATGCCGCTGCAGAACTAAGAGATTTGTTTATTGACAGTTTGAAAGATATTTACTGGGCAGAAAATGCTCTTGTAACAGCATTGCCGAAAATGGCAGCAAATGCAACCTCAGCAGGGCTTGCTTCGACTATTACCGAACATTGGGTTATAACGCAAAATCAGGTTACGAGACTTGAAAATATATTTGAATTACTGGGTGAAAAGGCAGAAGGCAAAAAGTGCGAAGCTATGGCAGGACTTTTAAAAGAAGGTGACACTATTCTTACCGAAACAGTTCCCGGTGCAGTTCGTGATGCCGGAATTATTGCTGCATCACAGAAAATAGAACATTATGAAATTGCTTCTTATGGTACCTTGGCGGCATTTGCCAAAACTCTGGGCGAAAATGATGCTGCCAAATTACTTACTCAAACTCTGGCAGAAGAAAAAGAATCTGATTGCCTACTAAACGAAGTCGCATTAAATGCTGTAAATATTGTCGCGGCAGAATAGTTTTCAAAAATAGACAGCAGATATTTACAAAACATCTGCAAACCAAAAGCCCGCTTATAATCAAGCGGGTTTTTGCACTAAAAAATAATCAACTACATAAAACTTTAAACTTCATGGAAGAGAATAATAAAAAAATGATCAACGAACATATGTCTAATGAAAGAACGTTTCTGTCATGGATACGTACCGGTATCGGTATAATGGTTTTTGGATTTGTTATCGTAAAATTTTCATTATTTGTAAATCAGCTGCCGTCCGCATTATTTCATAATTCAAATATCCCAAAAAATGGTTTTACGATTATTATCGGCATTGCATTGGTTCTTACGGGAGCACTAACAATTATTTTATCGTATTGGAAATACAAGCAGACGCATAAACTGCTGCAAAAAGGAGAATACTTATACTCTACGCTTTTATTAACCATTCTTACCGTAGTTATTTTTTTGATGAGCATTGTAATTATTACGTATCTCGTTATTGCAGCTTATCCTTTTAATTTTTCCATTTAAAGTATAGTCCTGCCCAAAAACTAAAGTATAATGAAAAAACATCATATTCATATAGGAACTTCTGGATGGTCATATAAACATTGGCGTGGCACATTCTATCCGGAAGGAACAAAGGTTAAAAATCACTTTTCTTATTACGCCGGTATTTTTAATACAGTCGAAATCAATAACACTTTTTATGGCGTTCCTTCTGATGATACATTTTTAAAATGGAAAGAAACTGTACCCGATGATTTTGTTTATGTTATAAAAGCGAACCGTTTTATTACGCATTTAAAAAAGCTTCGCAACCCCCAGGAAAGCCTGCAATCCTTTATGGAAAAAGTAGAAATTCTGGGAACAAAATTAGGTGCGGTTTTGTTTCAGCTCCCTCCTTTTCTGACTGTCAATGTCGAGCTTCTTGGAACATTTCTGGCAGCGCTTCCCTCAGAAAAAAGATATGTTTTTGAGTTTCGGAATGAGAGCTGGTACATTCCGCCCGTGTATGATCTTTTGCAAAAATACAATGTTGCCTTTTGCATTTATGAACTCGCGGGGCATATTTCTCCAATACAGACGACAGCAGATTTTGTTTACCTGAGACTTCATGGTCCGGGAGCCAATAAATATCAGGGCAGTTATTCTGATGAATCTTTAATGGAATGGGCCGAACAATGCAAAATCTGGCTCAAAACAAAAGATGTTTTTGTTTATTTTGATAATGATGAGAAAGGCTATGCGGCTTTTAACGCTATAAAACTAAAGGAATACATCAGCTTATCCACAACTTGAAAATAATTTGAAATTATCATATACCAATTGGTATTTATTACTATATTTGTTTTAATCTTTTTGAACTAAACATGAATACATCCGATTTTATATTAGACAAAGTAGCTCCTCTCTTTAATAAACAGGGATATATTGGAACCAGCCTAAGCGATATTACCAATGCAACCGGCTTGACGAAGGGTGCTATTTACTGCAATTTTACAAATAAGGAAGATTTAGCTTTAAAAGCTTTTCAGTTAAATATCAATTTTGCGATTATGCCTTTATTTCAGGAAGTTGCAGCAACAAAAGGCAGTATTAATAAACTCAAAGCCATAACAAATTACCATCGAAGCTATTATGATTTGGTTAAAGATATAGGCGGCTGTCCTATGTTAAGAGCCGGGGTTGATACTAAATTTATTAATCCATTGTTATTTAAGGCTGCACAGCAATTATCTCAAAAGTTTACAATTGGTCTGACAAATATTATCAATGACGGAATTACTGCTAATGAAATTCGAAAAGACGTTGATGCTGTTAAACAGGCAAAAATAATTTTATCGCTTATTGAAGGAAGTTCGCTTTTGGCATTTACACATAATGACCAATCTTACATCACCTCCTGCATGGATTTTATTGACGATATCCTAATCGCTGCTATCAGGAAATAAAAATTTTTTAACCTTTTATATACCGATTGGTATCTGAATTAATATATTAAAAATGGAAAAAGTACTTAAAACTAAAAGAAAAATCAGGTTTCAGGATTGCGATCCTTTTAATCATTTAAACAACTCCAAGTATCTGGAATATTTTCTGAATGCGCGGGAGGATCAAATTGCAGAAAATTACGGTCTTGATATTTTTGAATATTTAAAAAAAACAGGATTAAGCTGGGTTGTTGCATCAAATCAGATCAGTTATATAAAACCGGCTTTTACGATGGAGACTGTATTAATTGAATCTCAACTAGTAAAATACACAGACAATGTTTTATTAGTAGAAATGAAAATGTGGAATGAAGATGAAACAGAACTAAAGGCAATTCTATGGATAAAATTTGTTCAGTACAATATTCAGACCAAAAAAGCAGCTACACATTCTGAGGATTTAATGAAATTATTTCAATCTGTTGTGACACCAATTGAACAGGATATTTTTGAAAACAGAACTACGGCGGTAATTCAAAAACTAAAATCTATGGCAAAAGCGTAGTATAAACAATTGATAATCAAACGATAAATATTGCGAATGTGTGAATTATGTAAATTTTAAGACTCTAAAATGTAAGACTATAAGTATTGGCAATTTTACATTTGCGCATACTAACAATTTACAAACTACTAAACTTAAAAAAGGAATCATGAATTTAGCAGAAACAAACAATTCCCGTTACGAAGATCAATTCTTTCTATTTGATCAAATGCAATATGAAGTTCATTATAATCTATCTAAACCAGACCATTCTGTCTCAGAAAATGCTGAACCGGATTATGGTGAAGATCTGATAAATGAAGAGCCGGATTCTGATGACTTCGACAATGATGAGCTGAATGATGATGAATTTTCAGGAGAAGAAGAATAAATTCTAATTCAGTAACTAAATTTTATACTAAAATCATAAAACCTTCAAAAAGAGGTTTTATGATTTTTTTTGTGTTTAATTTTTTTACGAATCTGTTTACTGGTTTCAAGTGTACACAACTAGATTAGTTTATGACGGATTTCTTTATACTTTAAACGTCCCACCGGCAAATTTTCTCCATTTTTTAAGAGCATACTGTATTTACCTCCAGCTTCTACGATAAGTTTATCGGCTTCATGCCAGCAAAGAATATAAGATTTATGAATTCTCTCAAATATGGGCGGAAGCAATTTTTCCAGAGCTTCTAAGGACTTATCATGCAGCTCTATATGTCCATCTGCTAAATGTAATTCAGTATAAATTCCTGCCCCTTTAATATATCTGATGTCTTTGATATTGACCAGTCTGATTGTTTTTGCTTTTTTTACAGCCAAAAACTGTGTATCACGCCCTGTTTGCTTTCCGGGTGTCATAAATCGCATGAATGCCTGTGATAATCTGACTTCATCAAATGGTTTGGGTACAAAATCCAGTACTCCGTAAGAAAAAGCTGTTATAGCCTTATCTGTATAAGCGGAAATAATGATGGTTTGAAAGGATTTTGCAACACAGCTCTGCAGGATATCAAAACCGTCTTCACCATTTAAATTTAAATCTAATAAAAGTAAATCAATAGCTTCATTTTCAATACAATTTTGCCCATTCTCAATAGAGTCACAAAGTATAATCTGCAAATCTTTATCAAAAAAATTACGCGTCATTCTTTCTATGCGTCTGGCAATTCGTGCTTCGTCTTCAATAATAAGAACTTTCATTTGTTGTCCAAAATTTTAATAGTAGTCAGCCAGCCATGTTCTGTAGCATGAGACTCAAAATTCCAATTACTTCCATAACTTTCATTCAGCCGGGCTTTTATATATTTAAAACCTGTTCCATTACTGCTTTTTTTGTTTGGCTTTCTGTTCTCTGCCAGCGTTAGCAGCTCATATTGTTTATAATTTTCTTTTTTAGCGTAGCTGAGACAAAAATGTATACAGCCCTGTTTTGGCGGCATACTATGCGTAATTCCGTTTTCTAAAATAGTATGAATAATTGCTGGCGGGATAGTCTCATTTTCATCAATATCTTTCTCCTCCCAATTATAGCAAACCTCTTTACGAAAAGACATTATTTCTAAATGCTTTCTGCATAGTTCGATTTCCTGTCGTATCGGAATAAGCGTCTCTTCAGAAATAGTATTCATAATATCAAACTCTTCTGCCAGTGCACGAATAAATACTACACCCTGTTTTGGTGATTCTTCGATCCAGTCAATAAGCGAGGTCAAAGTATTACGAAGAAAATGGGGCTGGATATTTTTCTTCAGAAGTTCCAATTGCAGCCTAGAAGACAACAACAAAGAGGCATTATGGGCTTCTTCTATAGCCTTGGTACGAATGGTATGCAGATAAAGCATACATAATATAATAATCGTAAAAGTGATAAACAATCCAAAATCGTATACCACAAACTTATTGATTGCAGCACTCAAAAGTAAACCGCACAACATAATCAATCCGCCTTTAATTTTTTGCAGTACCGCTTTGACAGCTATAATCATTGAAGCAACCCACATAGTATAACTAAACAGCATGGCGGTAAGATCGTAATGCCCATAATTAACCGTATAGATTACAACAAGTATGATGATAAAAACGAGTAAAAACAGCCGCTTTTTTTTAAAGCCAAACTGCAGCATAAAATACCACGGAATTAATATTGAAATTGCAAAAGTAAGCCACCCTATTATCTGCAAACGAATATAAAATCTGGTGTAAGGAATGTCAATATAATATTTAGAGTATTCTAAGATAAGCAGGGTGAAGAAAAAGAGACAGATTATTCCAAAAAGCAATACCGGAATTTCTTTTCGGCTGCTGTTAACAAAGAGAAAGAAGTAATAAATCGCAGCAATAAGAAAAGCGCCTGCCATAATATTTACAAAAGACATGATGAGAAGCGGTTCACGCAAAAGCCGAACATAGGCTCTCAGCTTTATATTTACATTCCTTTCTTCGTCTCCCATTGCAGATTGTGTTCCGACAACAGTTACAGCGTGTTTGCCTGGTTTCGCCAGTTCATCAGGAACCTGATAAAAGGTCGTTTCAGTTCCATATATTTCGGCACGGCCCGGTTTTGCCATCTGACCATTAGTTCCCAGTAAAACATTATCCCAGTATACCTCAAAAGAGCCAAAAGCATTTATCTGTACTCCAAGTGGCTCAGAAAGATTCCGTTTAAGAATATTGACATCAACTTTTGCTTTAAAAATCGAATCTCCTGTATTCCCTCTGTAAGTTCGCAAAGGTCCGTTACTAACAGAATAAGAAGGTTCGGATGTTGTAAAATCAACATCCTGCTTACATGAAGTAAGAAGAAGGAAAAGAAAAGTGATAAAAAGTATAATACGCCGCATGAGATAAAGATATAATAAATATCGAATGCAAAAATGCATTTCAAAAGCCGTCTGAGCCGTTGACATGTTTTTAAAAGTATGAGGTCTTTTTATCTGCTAATCTTGCAGTATGAAAACACTAACCACTACCATTTTTATCCTGCTTTTTAATCTTTCTGTCCTTGCGCAGCAAACGTCTGTGTCCGGTACAGTTCAGGATAATACAACCAAAGAGACATTGCCGTATGTAACAGTGACGGTAAAAGACAGTACCTTAAAAACGGTATTGATTGCCATAACTGATGATCATGGAGCTTTTCTGCTTGAGAATTTACCCATTGGCAAAATGACGGCTACTTTTAGCTTTATGGGGTATCAAAATTATATCCAGCCACTGGAAATTATTTCGGACAAAACGGTGATCGAACTTGGCATTATTCACTTACAAAACGATGCCATACAATTGAACACAATAGAAATTAACGGGCAAAAGCCTAATGTGAGCTTAAAATTGGACAAAAAGGTATTTGAGGTAGGCAAAGATGTACTGTCGCAAAATGGCTCTGCTCATGATATCCTAAATGGCGTGCCTTCTCTAACCGTGAGCCCAACGGGTGCGGTAAACCTTAGAGGAAACAGCAGTGTATTGATATTGATTAACGGGCGACAATCAGGGCTAACTCAAAATAATGCACTTGACCAGATAGCAGCAGACCAAATCGAACGTGTTGAGGTAATTGCAAATCCTTCTTCGAGATATGATGCTGCAGGCTCTGCGGGCATCATTAATATTATATTGAAGAAAAACAAAAAGAGCGGTTTTAGCGGTCAGGTTCGTTTGGTAGCGGGTTCTCCAAAGGATAGCCGCATTAATCCAAGCATTAACTACAAATCAGATAAAATCAATATATTTTCTAATTTCAGCATACGATCAACTGATTATGAGGGTCTTTATACCACAAACCAATCTACGATTGAAAATGGAACTTCGTCTTTTATGAATCTTGTTCAGAATGAGGATCGGCATGATGACGGCAAATTGCTTTACCTTGGTGCAGACTACTTTATCAATGAACACGAAACTATTACTGCTGCTTTCTTAAAAAATGCTACACATGACAATGATAAAACTCATTTAATGTACGATTACGGTGATTTTGGCAGTGCTGCAAAGGATAGCGTTTTATCCAGAGACGGCAAATCATTAGAAAAAAGAGATTACAATCAGTTTGAATTTAATTACACCCGAACATTTAAACAGCCAGAAAAAAAATGGACTATTGATGTTCAGTATGACTGGTGGAACAGTGATAAGAACTGGAATCTCTCTACCCAGCGTTTATTTCCTGATGTTTTGGTTTATCCGGGAATTAGAACAAAATCAAAAGGCAACAGTAAAGACTTGCTTGCTAAAAGTGATTTTATCCAGCCTGTTGATAGTGTTTCTGTTTTTGAGTTTGGAATAAAAACCGAAATCCGTAAAGTTTCAAGTGATTTTTTGGCAGAAGAACAGCTGGATAATAGCTGGACAGTTTATCAGAATATTGATAATCATCTCAATTATACTGAAAACATTGCCGGAGCTTATGCGCAATTCAGCAGCAAAATACGTCGGTTTACTTATATGCTTGGATTACGAACAGAATTGACCCGTATCTCTATTTCTGATGTTAGAAATACGTATAATGATGATAAAAATTATAACAAACTATTTCCAACCCTTAATCTGAGTTATAAATTTGAAGATGCTTCATTACAATTCAATTACAGTAAACGCATTAATCGTCCGTCTTTGTATGCATTGTACCCGTTTAATGAATTGACAGATTTAAATGCACAATATATCGGAAATCCGGAACTTAATCCTTCTTATTCGGATGTGTTTGAAATGGCTTTTCTTAAAACCTGGAAAAACCTGACGCTGAATCCATCTGTTTATTATCAGTATGAAAAAGGATATATTCAGGATTTTACCTATCGTGAGAATGATGTATTTTATACAACGCCGGTTAATATTGAATATGAAGCCCGCAGTGGTATTGAAATTTCTACACTTTATAATCCATTAAAATGGCTGCAAATCAATACAGAAATGAATTTTTATCGCTTTGAGCAAAAAGGAAATTATGAGCAAAAAAACCTTGATTACAAAGGAGAAACTTTTACAGGACGTTTGAGCACACAAATCAAGTTACCTGCTAAGTTTAGTTTTCAGGGACGCTACAACTTTCGTGGAGCACAGCAAAATGCACAAACCAAAAACGAAGTATTGCAATCCCTTGATTTTGGTTTAAGTAAAATTTTATTAAAAGACAAAGCCACAATTGTATTTGATGTCAGCAATGCCTTCAATTTACGTCAAAACAAGAGCACAACTATTGGAACAAATTATTTAATCAATCAAAATAGTATTCCTAACGCTGCACGTTACCGTCTAAGCTTTGTTTATCGATTTAACCTGACCGATCCAAAAGGAATCAGGCAGGCAAATACCTCCAATCGAAATTAATGAAAATATGTTTTTTAGTTAAATAACGCTTTCGCGGAAGATGTAAATCTGATAACAAATCTATAATTTGCTGTAAATGATATAGCTTATATAGCTGTAATTTTAGTATTATAAAATCGATAAATAATATAATCATGGAAAATACAAACAACAATTACAACGAAAATATTGAAAAATGTCCTTATCATGCACAACTGAATGCTGCAGAAGAAAACAACACTTCAGAAGAAAAAGACGTTAATACTGGAGACTGGGATGACGAGCGTGACGATCATCGCACAGATGAGGCCGGTTATGACAATGATCAGAACGACAACAGCGGAGGCGCCAAAAGTTCAGGAAGTGCTTCAACAAATAGTTAACAGTCAATTGATTCCATAAAAAAAGAGCTAATTTAATTAGCTCCTTTTTTTTATACTTTATTCAGTATCTATTTTATGTTTGCGTTGCAACTATCTAGTAATAAACGTAAAGCATAATTTTAGAATTTGAACTTTCTATGATTTTTTCAAGTCTTTTAAAGAATATTTCGTTTACCATTGGACAACCATGGCTTCTCGCAATATAATGATCTTGTTCTTCATAAGGAACTGCAGAATACTGATGTAATACAATAGCTCTTTTTGCAGCATTACAGTTGGTTTCATCAAGACCTGTTAGTCTAAATGCTTTTCCAAAGATACCATAATAAGATTTTTCTATTGAATATCTGCCTAGTGAAGTGCAATTTGAGTTTGCAACATTACTGAATTTTAAATCTCCTTGTACACCTGTTTCAGAACCGCTGCCGTGTGCTACTAATCCCTGATCGATGATTTTATCATTTTGCAGGTCATAAACAAAAAAGCGGTTTTTTCCTGATTTTATTTTCATGTCGACAAAAAAGGCAATTTTGTTGCTGTATTTTCGGTCAGTGCCGGCCACGGATTTGATCTCGTTAACGTGATCAGTAAGTCTCATAATATCAAATTCAGTTAAGATTTCTTTTTTATCTGTCACGTTGTAGGTTGTGAAAGAGCTAAGACAAACAAACAATACCATTAAAACTATTCTCATACGCAGTATTATAAAGTTATAAGTAAATAAGATTTGGGATATCAATTAATGAAAATCTTTATATTTCATTTTTTGATGTTGCAAAATTATATAGAATATTTATATAATTCCCATGTTTGTATGTTAAAGTTTTTCTAAACTATTGAAAATGTGATTTATACTAAAAATTTAGCTTTACAAAAATTGGGTGCAAAAATTGAAATTTCCAGTTGGAAAATCAGGTATTTATACTATAAATGATAAACACCGAAAAGATTATTTTTGGATTATGCCTTTCAGTATTCTTATTCTGGATTTTTAATATACAAAAATATGCACTGGACCATTCTTGAAACTTTTTGGAAACGTATTATACATCCCTCCTCTATTCTTACTGCGACAGATAATCAAAGTTGGGACAGAGAAATTAAGACTTTATACCAATTAGGCATTAGTATGGAAGATACACTGCAATTTCTATACATCGAAAAACCTGATTTTGAAAACTTTAAAAACTGGGTCATAAAACGACAGAGAAACGATGAAATGGAGTTTGAAGATTTAAAATCGGATGTTCTCTCTCAGGAAGATCTTGAATTTTGGAATAAGAATGGCTATATCATTGTAAAAGAAGCTATTTCTAAAAAAGATTGCGAAGACACTCAACAAGCAATATGGGATTATCTGAAAATGGATCCCGACAATAAACAAACCTGGTATACCAGACATGAAAACCAAAAAGGTTTAATGCTTAATTTTTCTGATCATGAAACATTAAATAAAAACAGATTTTCTCCCAGAATAAGAAAAGCGTATGAACAACTCTACAATACAAACAAAATATACAAAACCATTGACAAAGTAAGCTTTAATCCGCCGGAAACTACCGGATTTAATTTTTTAGGAAGTCCGCTTCATTGGGATACGAGTTTAAGCCAGCCCATTACATTTGGATTACAGGGACTACTCTATCTTACTGATTGTGGTCCTGATGATGGTGCATTTCATTGTGTTCCGGGATTTCATAACGAAATAACGCTATGGTTAAACAGTCTGGAACCGGGCGAAGACCCGAGAGAAAAAGTTATTAAAACCTTACAGCCAAAACCCGTAATTGGCAATGCGGGTGACTTTATAATCTGGAACAATACTTTACCACATTGTGCCACACCAAACAAAGGAAAAGTGCCAAGAATGGTGCAATATCTCACGTATTTGCCGGAGGATTATAATACTTCTGGTGAGTGGTTGTGATTATGCTTAATCTTTGTCAAAGTTTAAAAATTTGACAAAGATTAAGTCACAAAGTAACGCTATGTATTGTCAGACTGAGCGAAGTCGAAGTCCCACAAAGTTATTAGCATAACAGGACTTCGACTTCGCTCAGTCTGACAAATGTATCGACTTCGCTCAGTCTGACAAATGTATGATCCTGTAATAATCAGGGACAGATTGCAAAAAACTACTAAATTCCCAATCTCGATTTTAATTTTAAAGTGTATCTAATGGATCACAAGGAAAATAGAGTATTATATCGGTTCCTTCACCAGGCTTTCCTTCTGCAAAAATAGCGCCTCCAACTGCCTGCATGATTTTTTTGCATAACGCCAGACCAATCCCTGATCCTGTATATTCATCCTTATGATGCAACCTGCTAAAAACCTTAAAAATTGATTCGGCATATTGCTGATCAAAACCAATTCCATTATCAGAGAAACGAATCCAGTAGCAATAAACCTTAAACATGTCTTTTATTATTACAGGTTCCTGAGAAGCCGTTATCGTGATAACAGGCGTTCTCTCTGTTGATGCATATTTTAATGAATTCTGTATAATATTCGAAAACAATTGTTTCATTAAAAAACTGATTGAATGAATCTCAGGAAGATTTTCGTACTTAATTACAGCCTGTGTTTCTGTAATCATTTCGCTCATATCTTCTATTGTAACCTGAAGAACATGATTTAAATCTGTTTTTTTCAGAATCTCCTGTGTGTTCTTAATTCTGGTGTATTTAAGAATATCTTCCAGCAAAACCCTCATTCTGCTGGCAGATTTTGATACACGCTCGAGCGAATGAGCAATAGAATCAATAGGCGCAACATCAATTTCAGACATTACCTTAGAGGTGATGAGTTGTATTTTTCGCAAAGGTTCCTGTAAATCATGCGTACTAATCCAGTTGATATTTTCTAGTTCTGAATTGGTTTCACGAAGAATTTCGCTTTGAGTACGGTATTTTTCTTCTTCTTCACTCAGCATAATCATCATAAGATGGTTATGAAGAACGTGAGCATATTGCGCTGCCCCGTTAATTTCATATTGCTTCCATTTACTGCTCTGATTTTTAATAATCTGTTTCCAAATATTAAAAGAATTTCGCGGGTGCAGGCCTGTATTATCTTTTACAATGCTTTTTTCGGGATCACCACCCCAGTTAATTTCTGATATGCTTTCGGGCCTGTACCAAATAATATGATCGGCACTGCCAAGCGAATGATAAATAATACCGGCAACAGATGTGCAATTTTCCAATTCGGGAAAATAGTCGGTGATTTTGTTTGTAGTAAATATTGTTGTTATTTTTAGATCAGAAATAGATTCTATTAATGCTGCAATTTGATCGTCTGTAGGCGTTAATCCGTTTTTATAGATTTTACCTCTGCATATAATAGAAACTCCTGCCGCATTGCAAATATGTAATAATTCCGGCGAAATAATTATTTTCTCTAATGAGTCCTGAACTAGCGGAAGATCAATACCTGTTAATTGTTCAAGTGCCTGAACTGTTTTTTGCGCATTTATGTTTTCATCATTAGACTGTCTTATATCGATCTGAGAAGTGATAAACTGTCCCTGAATCTTTGCTGCAAGCCTAACTTCCGGTGAAATATTCTTTTTTGAATAATGATGACACGCGACTAATCCCCAAAGTCGGTCATTGTGAATTAGTGAAATTGTAAGCGTGGCACCAACACCCATATTTTGCAAATATTCTACGTGAATTGGTGATGTACTTCTAAGTATTGAAAGACTTAAATCCAGGTTTTTGTTTTCTGAATCGTCAACTGTAAAAATCGGAACCGGTTCATAATTAACATCTACTATTAATCTAATCTGGTTTCTAATGTATAACTCCCGGGCCTGAGGCGGAATATCAGTATGTGGGTAATGCAATCCCAAAAATGACTCTAAATCTTCTCTGCAGCTTTCGGCAAAAACCTCGCCATTATATTGCTCGTCAAAACGATAAATCATCACACGATCGTAACCTGTTATCTCACGGGTTCCTTTTGCAACAAGCGCACACAAATCTTTGAGCGATTTGGTATTGTTCATTTGGCTAATAAACTGAATTGTTTGTGTGTAAACATCTGCCAGTTTTTCTCTTTCTGCAAATTTAGGTTCAGCTTCCAGAATATAGGTGCCAAAACTTTTGTGTATACTAACCTGAAATACTTTTCCAAGAAGATCAATCTCAAGAGGAAAAACATCCTGAGCTTTATCTTTATTTATATAGTCATAGATTTGCTGCTCTGCTTTTAATCCAAAAACATCAGCAAAACTTTTTCCAAGTGCCTCAGTATGAAGTACGCTGACAAACAAGGAAATATTCTCTGTACAAAAATCAATTTTTCTGTCCAGATCAAGGCCTATCAAAAATCCGTGAGGCTGAATTTTACCCGGCACATGTATCGGTTCATGTTCACAATTGGTTAGCGTAACATTATTTCGATTTACTATATCTTTAATCTTCATTCTTTCTATCTCCCGCCAAAATGATTGTAAATATTGTCAAACGCATAAACTGCGCCTTGTATAATTTCTTCTGCACAATTGTTATTATTTTCGTATTCTGAAAGCATATTCAGAAAAGATTTCCAATAACTTCCTGTTTTATCTCCGTAACCACTAAAATACGATACGCCTTCATTACCCGAAAGTTGTGGATTTGATGATACATTTTTTAAAATAAATCTTCCGCCAAGCGTTGAACCTTCGATAACATATAATATTCCAAGCGCAAACGGAATTGTTAGATCTGCAGCTTGAAAAATAGTTGTCGAAATAGTTTTACTGAACTTAAGGGATAACAAATCCTGTTCGATTAAAGATACCTTTTTTCTTTCTTCTAAATCAGTAATTATCCCGGTGAGCAAAGGAAAAACAACTTCTTCAGTACTTTTATGCACGTCATGCATAAGGCTTAAATAATGACAGTAGTCCTCTATTCTCATATTTGGAGACAAAATCGAAGCCGAAACCGGAAGACTCTCCAGATTTTTATGTGAATCTGCTGTATGAGCTTTTAAATCCGTAAGAAAATTGGAAGATAATAAAGGTATTGTATTTGAGCTCATAAGTGGTATTACAATTTTAGAAGCGCTTGCCGGCATCTTCTCTAAAGCAAATTTAAGAAAAAATTACATTTAATCTAATTTAAAAAATTCCTGACAAATTTTAATTATGGTTTTATTTTATTTTATGTAAATTTGAGTAGAATGCTCTTTCATAATGCTTTATTTAAAAAAAAGAGCAGCGTCTTTACCGGTCCAAAAAAATATGAATTAAAATACCACAGGGAATGAAAAAACATCTTGGCATTATTTTCTGGGCACTCTATATGCTCTTTTTTGCAATTCCTTTTCCAATGTTTTTATATTATGGCATTAACAGCGAATTTGATGTCGCTACGCTAAAAGATAAAAATCCTTATATAGCTCTTGGCTATCTTGCATTATCTGTTATTCTTTGGCTCATAGTCTTAATTGGCTACTTTAAAAAATGGATCGTTCAGATCTTTATCACAAAGAGAAACTTAGAAAATATTAAAAAAAGCGGTGTACAGCGTGAAGCAAAAATCATGAGCGCAGTAAAAATTTCGCGGCCAAACGCAAAATTAAACACATACGAACTTGAATTATGTTTTAAAAACCTTGCCGATACCGAAATAAAACACAAAACCACTATTACTGATATTAAACCGCATGAACGCCGTTTTGAAGCCGGAAAAAAATTGAATTTATTACTTAACAGAAATCCAAATAAAGAACCGAATTTTATAATTAACCCCACAACGGTAACGCTAAATATAAGGGTATTTATTCTAAGGATATTAGGCTGGGTAATCCTGACAATTGCTGTAATTGCATATTATATTTTTTCTTACCGATATGAAAGTTACGGAATGGGATGGCGGTTTATGTCCATTGGCCACCCACTAATTGTCTGTGCATTTACGCTTTTGTTGTATCGATATGGGATACAAGCCATTTTTAGCAAATTTAGCGGATTAGGAAGTGATGCTCTTATGATTAAGTTTGGGGGAATAAAAACCCGCGCCAAAGTAATAAACGTGAGCCAGACGGGAACTTACATTAATGAACAGCCCGAAATGCGTTTTGAGCTCGAGTATACAGATCAGAAACATCAGGTACACAGAAATACTTTAAAGAAAATTGTTGGCCTTTTGGATCTTGACAGTACAAAACAAGAATATGTAGAAATTTTTTACCTGCCGGAAAATCCGAATCAAATTGCATTTGCCAACGATTTAAATAATATCTTATAAAATGAAAAAGCTATTTATTTTAACCATTTGCTGTCTGCTTTTTTTTAGTTGTGAACAAATATCCAAAAGCATTACAGACACAATTACTCCAACTGATACCATAATTAGTAATGAAGCAATAAATCCTATTGTTCAACATAAGGAGATAAAACAGCCCAATGTTGATTCGATTATAAAAAATGCTGATTCGATTATAAAAACCGTAATAGAAGGCCATACAACAACTTATACCCAAACTCATTCTGAAAGTAAAGGAATTGATTTTTTGATTGACACAGAAGAATTGCAAAAAGCAGAAGAAGCGCTTAGAAAACTGCCCAGGTATGCGGGAAAAGAAATCTTTATTTATTCTACGCTTTATTTCTACAACGACGGAACAATAAATGTCATGCTGCAGCATCCTGAAAATCCTGAGTATATTGATGCGTATGAATTTAGAAACAATCAATGGTCTGAGCCAAGACCTGTTCAGTTATCTGTGCGGGATGATATAAAAGGGCGTTTGGTTTCGTTAAATAAAGTCCGTTTTGTGAATGCTGTCAAAGTAGCTGAAGTTTACAATAAAAAAGCAGAGGAAATTGAAGGGGCCAAACCGCTCACCAGTACTTATCTCACGATTTGGAATAATCAAATACGATGGTATCCGACAACGATAAACGGAAGCCGTGAACGATATTCGATTCAGTTTAACGATGATGGAAGTCTGAAAAGTTTTAAACAGCATTAAATCGCAGTACAACTTAAAAAGTAACTTATGAATTTAACTAATAAGGAAATACTCCAAAAAGCAAACACAGCAATTACAGAAGGCAGATATGAAGATTTTTTGGCTTTTTGCACAGAAGATACAGAGTGGATTTTTATAGGCGATCAGACACTAAAAGGAAAAGAAGCCGTTAGACAATATATGAAAGAAGCTTATAAAGAACCGCCAAAATTTATGGTTGAAAATTTTATTGCCGAAGGTGACCATGTTACAGCTGTAGGCAAAATAAGCCTGAAAAATAAAGAAGGCAAATTAATCGATTATTTGTACTGTGATGTCTGGAAATTTACCGATGGTAAAATGGCAAAACTAAAGGCGTTTGTAATAGAGGAGATAAAAAATTAGATTATTAGTGTATCATTTACACCTATTAAACATACTGCGCAAATGGGATAAAACATATAAATCCTGCCTTAATATGCCAGCTTTTTTTTAACTTAGCCCAGCAAATCTTTAATAAGTAAGAGTTGTAAAACAATACTGTCATTAAATGCACTAATGGGCATTAAAACAGTAAAACTGCTTCTTATTTCAGTTTATTGAAAAACAACAACACACTAATAATTTAGTCAAGTAAAACTATGAACAAATTCGATTTTGGAATTGTAGGACTCGGTGTAATGGGCCGTAACTTACTTTTAAATATCGCCAGCCACAACTTTGCGGCAGCAGGTTTAGACTTAGATACCGAAAAAGTCAACTCTCTTCAACAAGAAGCAGATCCTAATGATACTATTGAAGCTACAACAGATGTTAAGCATTTTGTATCGCTTATTCAGCAGCCAAGAGCCATTATGCTGCTTGTACCTGCAGGAAAACCGGTAGACAGCGCTATTGCAAGTCTATTGCCGCATTTAGACAAGGGAGATATTATAATTGATGGTGGTAACACCTACTTCACCGATACAGACAGAAGATTTTTAGAATTATCCGAAAAAGGAATCCATTTCTTTGGAATGGGAATTTCTGGAGGAGAAAAAGGAGCCCGATTTGGTCCTGCTATGATGCCTGGTGGAGATCAGAAAGCTTATGAAAGGCTTCGTCCTATTTTTGAAGCAATTGCAGCAAAAGTAGATGGAGAGCCTTGTGTGGAATATCTAGGAAACGGTTCTGCCGGAAACTATGTAAAAATGGTTCATAACGGAATTGAATACGGAATCATGCAGCTTATTTCTGAAGTGTATGACCTTATGAAAAGAGGTTATAATCTGGATGATGAGACCATTCAGAAAACATTTGCAGAATGGAACCAAACTCACGACCTTAAATCTTATCTGATTGAAATTACGGCAAGTATCCTAAAACAAAAAGATGAAGACGGAACGCTGTTAATTAATAAAATATCTGATTGGGCAAAATCAAAAGGAACGGGGAAATGGACTTCTCAAAACGCAATGGATTTACAAGTACCGGTGCCAACTATTGATGCTGCAGTTGTAATGCGTGATATGTCTAAAACGAAACCGGAAAGAATTGAAGCTGCTAAAAAATTAGTTTGGAATACAAACGAATCTGATGTTAATTCAAGCGAAGCAATTGCGGCATTAAAATCTGCACTATACTTTTCTATTGTTGTTACATACGCACAAGGATTAGCACAGCTTCATACCGCATCTAAAGAATATAACTACGGATTAAATCTGGAGACAGTTGCTAAAATATGGCGCGGCGGATGTATTATTCGGGCTACTATATTGGAAGATTTCAGAAAAGCATATGTTACAAAAGCAGATTTACCAAACTTACTTTTAGATGGTGGAATTGCTGCTAAATTAACAGAAAACCAGGCAGGAATGAGAGTGGTAATTCAGTTTGCGGTTCAAAAAGGATTGCCAGTAGCAGGATTGATGAATTCGTTAGCCTATTTTGATGCTTACCGATCAGAAAATCTTCCAACAAATCTAATTCAGGCACAGCGTGATTATTTTGGTGCACATACGTACGAACGTATAGATACTACCGGAGTTTTCCATACACAATGGACTGAATAAGAATTTTAAGCAACACAACACACACAATGAGTAAATTCAAAAATGTAAATCCAACAATCATTGTTATTTTTGGAGGAACCGGAGACTTAGCCAAAAGAAAACTGTTTCCCGCTTTTCAAAATTTGTATCTCGACGGTCGTATTTCTGAAAAATTTCAGATTATTGCGCTTGGAAGAGCCGAGAAAACAGATGAAGATTTTCGCAGTTATGTCTCAGAAAATCTAAATATATTTTCAAGAAAAAAAGAAGTTTCTGATCCTAAAACGCAACAATTTCTTTCGCACATAACCTATCATAGTCTGGATATTGACAAAGAAGAATCTTATATCGGATTAAACGAAAAGATCAATAATTTTGATCTGGCTTTTGGAGAACGTGCCAATCGTCTTTTCTATCTTTCGATCACACCTTCTTTTATTTCGACTATTTCAAGCAATATTAAAAAGATCGGACTTGCGGCAAATGCAAAACAAGACCGTATTATTATCGAAAAACCATTTGGTTATGATAAAACCTCTGCAATTGCACTTAATGAAATGCTTTCGCAGACCTTCAAAGAAGAACAAATCTATAGAATTGATCATTATTTAGGCAAAGAAACCGTTCAGAACATTCTGGCATTCCGTTTTGGAAACTCAATGTTTGAACCTTTATGGAGCCGAAATTTTATTGATTTTGTTCAGATTACCGTGGCAGAAGAAGTCGGTGTTGAAGAACGAGGCGGATTCTACGAAGGAGTTGGAGCATTAAAAGACATGATCCAGAACCATTTGCTTCAGATTTTATGCATGACTGCCATGGAAGCACCAGCTTCATTAAACGCAGATGACATTCGTAATCGCAAAGCAGATGTTTTGAAATCGATTCGTCGTATCAAACCAGATGAGGTTGACCACTATATTGTAAGGGGCCAATACGATGCGGGTTCCATAAACGGGAAACCTGTAGTTGGTTATCGTCAGGATAAAGGCATTGCTCCAGATTCTAATACAGAAACGTATGTAGCAATGAAAATTTATCTGGATAATTGGAGATGGCAGGGAATTCCGTTCTATTTGCGTACAGGAAAAAGAATGGAAGAAAAACAATCTTCGATTATTATTCAGTTTAAACCGGTTCCTCATTCTGCTTTTTCTTATGGAAAAGAAGGAATGACACCAAACAGGCTTATTATCAACATCCAGCCTGCTATGGATATTAAACTGCAGTTTATGACCAAAAAGCCAGGCCTTTCACTTTCTCTAAGACCGGCAGAAATGGTTTTTGATTATTTTGCCTGTTCTACAATGTCACCAGAAGCTTATGAAACATTAATCGCAGATGCTCTGGCAGGAGATCCTACCCTGTTTATGCGCTGGGATCAGGTAGAGCAAGCCTGGGATGCAATTGACACCATTCAGCAATTATGGAAAACTACACCTCCTGTTAATTTTCCTAATTACAAAGCAGGCAGCTGGGGACCGGAAGAAGCAGATGAATTACTGGCTCGTCAGGGACACGCTTGGATTCCGAATACACAAACAAAAGAAGAACTTTTAAATGATACAGATTTACAATAATACAGAAGAAATTAATACAGAAGCTGCGAATCTTTTTGTAGAATTAGCCCAAAAAGCTATTGCCAAAAGAGGAAAATTTACTGCAGTTCTCACAGGTGGTTCTTCTCCCGCGGGCATCTACAAACTATTAGCTTCTGATGCTTACAAAGGTAAAATAGACTGGAGTAACGTTTTTATATTTTGGGGTGACGAACGCTGGGTTCCGCTTAATGATGATCTTAGTAATGCAAAAATGTCTTATGCAACTTTATTAAGCCAAGTTCCTATTCCGCAGGAAAATATTTTTGAAATGTATAAAGACGGTGTTAGTCCGGAAGACTATGCTTTAGCTTATGAGCAGTCTGTTAGAAATGTATTGGGTGATGAAGGAAAATTCGACCTCATACTATTGGGTATGGGCGATGACGGACATACTGCCTCACTTTTTCCTGGTCAGGCTGTTTTAAATGAACAAAAAAAATGGGTAGATGCTTATTATCTTGAACCTCAAAAAATGCATCGCATCACTCTGACAGCACCGCTTATTAATAAGGCAGAGAAAATTGTAGTAATTGCTTTTGGTGAGAAGAAAGCTCCGGCTCTAAAAGAAGTTTTACATGGAGATTATAATCCAAATGTATATCCAATGCAGTTAATAAAACCCGAAACGGGAGAACTTTTATTTCTTGTTGACAGAAATGCTGCCGGAAAAGATTAATAATTTTCTATAACCTGAATACAAACCTATGTCTAAACGCATAGGTTTTTTTATTTAAAAAAACATACACCTGACATACGGTATGTTATGCCAGATGTACGTACAAATCAACCTAAATATTTTTATTTTACGACATAGGAAACATGATCAGACTCACAAAGCCTGAAATATCCTAAAGCAAAATTATTAGCATCGCCGGTATTTACAATATTACCTCTTATATTACCGGGAGGAACAGAAAAAGGGTTTCCGTCATAAACCTCCAAAATTAGTTTCATATAGTTATAAAAACCTTTAGAAATACCACGGTGCGTAATTTCAACGATATTTCCGGGTTTCATGTCTTCGTCTGAGAATCGGGTACTAATATCATTTCCGTTAAACAATTCATCATCAGTAAGTTCATATTCCGGAAACAGAAGGAATTCACTTTGATAATCTGTAAGGTAAAAATTGGCCTGGTCTGCGGGATCTTTATAATAAAAAGTAAGTTCGATGACATCTTCTCCCCCAAAATCAGGTACAAGTGCCTGTTCTACTTTATCGATTGGTGTTACAGAAGTCAGTTTTTCAGTTGCTGTAAAGCTCTGTCCTTCTGCTGTTACAAATAATTTATAATCAGCATTTAGAACAGGAACAAAATTCGTGCAGACATAAATCCCCGGCTCAGTTTCATTAAAAGTAAAAATATCACCCCCATTATTTTCAATTCTTACCTGTGCTCCTGAAACTTTTGGTGTAGTATTATTATAATAAGGAGCCATTTTACTGATTTTAATAACTTGTTCATTACCAGCAGTTCCTTTTTTCCAGATAATTTCCGCATCTACCACTAGTTTTGCTTCTCCGGTCTCAAGGTCAAGATTTACCACATCTTCACAAGAAGAAAAAAACAAAACAAATAACAGGCTAACTATTGTTAGTGCTTTACTTTTCAAACTATATTTTTTAAACATTTGCATCTTCATTAAAATTTAAAATTATAAGAAATCCCGGGCACGATCCCAAAAATGGATAATCTTTTGGTTTCATTTGCTCCAGTATCTTCATTTGTGGCAAAAGTCATCGAGGCAGCATTTTTTCTGTTGTAAATATTATAAATGCTAAATACCCAATAGCTTTGCCATCCCTTCTTTTTATCCGGTTTTGGCGTATAAGTTGCCGCCAGATCCAGGTGATGATAAATTGGCAGCCTGTTTTCGTTTCTCAGAGAAAAGTTGGGTATGTTGATTCCGCCAAACTCATAATAACCATTGGCATACGTTACAGGCTGACCTGATTGCAAGCTAAAATTGGCATTAAAAGACCATTTTGGGCTGTATTCATAATTACCTACAATACTCAAATTATGCAATTTATCGTATCCTGATAAATACCAGTCGCCATTTGCGATTCCTGGCTCTTCGGGAGTTCTTCCGGGAGTTTTTTGTTCTGCACGTGACAAGGTATAAGAAACCCAGCCTGTAAAATCACCGGCGTTTTTTCTAAACAATAATTCCATACCATATGATCTGGCCTTACCACTCAGAATAACCTGTTCAATATTATTATTGGCCAAAATATCTGCACCGTCTATATAATCGATACGATTTTTTATTTTTTTATAAAATAATTCTCCTTCAAAAGAATAATCGCCATCTCTGAAATTTTTAAAGAATCCGGCTGCGTACTGATCCAGTAATTGTGGTTTTGCAAAAGGTCCGCTTGGTGTCCAGATATTCATTGGCAGCGGAGACTGAGTATTGGACAACATATGGATATATTGTGCCATTCTGTTATAACTTGCTTTTACAGATGTATTTTCGTTAAAGGCATACGACAATGCTGCACGCGGTTCCAGATTATTAAATTTACTGATGGTTTCTCCGCTTCCGTAAGATTTAGTTCCGATTGGAGTTCCTTCTTGATAAATATTATAGATCGGGTTGTATACCACTGCCTTGCCATCTTCGTAAATACTAATATCCTCCCCGCCCAAACGATAAAACATACTATAGCGAAGTCCATATCTCAGATTAAGTTTTTCTGTGATCTGATGTTCAAAATCCAGATACACAGACGATTCAAAAGCATATTTTTTATCCAGCTGTTTGTAATTAAACTGCGAATCTGAAGTTGTCGGCTTTACTGTTCCGGGATTAAAATTATAATACTGACCATCAAAACCATAATTCAGTTTCAGCTTATCAGAAAGTGAATGGTTCCAATTATTCTTGATTCCGTATGTAGTGATCGTATTATCCCATTCAAACTTTTCTGGTGTTATGCCCAGATTAAAATTATAATCGCTGTAGAACGCAGAAAGGTTTGTATTTAAGTTATCAGAAAATTTATGTTTCCAGCTTAAGATTCCCATTTTGTTACCAAACGTACTCGAAAAACGGTCACTAATATCAAAAACGTCATTTCCTAAATATCCGGAGAAAGCAATACTGTTATTGGCTCCCAGACGATAGTTTAATTTAGCATTTATATCATAAAACATAGCCGAATTCTTATTATCGGCCAGTTTTAAAAACAAATGGGCATAAGAAGCGCGTCCTGCAATGATAAAAGAACCTTTTCCTTTTACAATTGGTCCTTGTGCTAATAAACGGCTTGATATTAAACCAATTCCTCCATTAACTTTATAATTTTCAAAATCTCCGGTTTGTTGGTTTACATCTAAAACAGAAGAAACACGTCCTCCAAATTTAGAAGGAATTCCTCCCTTGTACAAATCCAGGCTGCTTACAACATCTGCATTAAAAACAGAGAAAAACCCAAACATATGCGAATCTCCGTAAACAGGAGCTCCGTCTAAAAGAATCAGGTTTTGATCGGCTGCACCTCCGCGGACATTAAATCCTGACGACGCTTCTCCGGCATTGGTAACTCCCGGCAGTGTCAAAAGAGATTTTAAAGGATCCGGCTCTCCCATCGCAACCGGAATCCTTTTGATTTCTTCCATCGAAAGTTTATTTACACTCATTTGAGTGTTTCTTACATCAACGGCTTTACTGTTGGTCACAATCACCTGATCTAATTGCTGACTGTCAGATTCCATATTAAAATTTAACCTGACATCGTCAGCAATAGTGATTTGTTTTTCTTTGTTTTTTAGACCCACATAACTAATCACAACCGTATAAGTTCCTTTGTCAAGTTCTATTGCATACATCCCGTTTCTGTCAGTTGTAGCACCAGTTGCAAGTTCTGTTATATAAACATTGGCGCCAATGACAGGTTCCCTGTTATCATCAAGAATCTGACCTGTCAGTTTATTTTTTTTTTTCGTTGCCTTAAAAGATTTCTGCTTCACAAAAATATTATTGCCGGCTATAGAAAACTGTACAGAAGAACTGTTATTAAGCTCACCTATAAGATCTTTTATTTCTATATTAGTGTAAGTTTTTCTTTGACTGAAGTACTTTTGATTGGTATCTATTTGATCTGTAAAGGCAAACTTAAAATCTGTCTGATTTTCAATTTGCTTAAAAAATTCTTTGAGCGACGCATTTTGATCTACAGTTATCGTAACTTTTTGTGAAAACATACTTAAACTGAATAAAAAAAAGCATGCTGAAATTAAATGCTTCATGAAATTTTGTATTTTTGAATAATTAATTAAATAGAATAGCTCTTTGCTATCCTGATAATGAGGAGGATGTGTAGTTTCGCGGCTAGTGCATCCTTTTCTTTTTTATTGAAAACTGATTTGTTTTACTTCATCATTTATTTCAAAATTTAGGTTATACATTTCTGATATTAATTGAACAATTATTTTTAAGTCTTCTTTCTTATTGATTCGAAGTGTAATTCTCTGGTTGACATATTCCTCGGGAATACTCATTTTATAACCATAATTCATCTCCACATAAGTGCACAGAGAATTTAGTTTTTCGTTATCAAAATCTGTAAATCTGTTAAACTCCTCTACTACAGCGGTTTTGTTCCCGTAGGTGAATTTTTCTCCCGGTTTCAGTATCCAGTTTTTTGTCTGGCCTTTTACATTCATCCGAACACTTCCTTCGTAAAGTGAAACAGTTACTTCTTCTGCTGCATTTCCCTGAACTGTAAAAGAAGTTCCCAAAACTGTAGTTGTCGTCTCATGACAAAAAACCTGAAAAGGATGTTTTTTATCTTTTATAACTTTAAAATAAGCCTCACCTTCTATCTCAATCTTTCTGTTTACTGCAAAATCATTGGCATAAATAATTTTGGAGTTCGGATTTAGTTCTACAAAAGAACCATCCGGCAACATTACAGTTTTGACTTTAGAAGTTAAATTTTCTACTACATTAGAAGCAGTCAAAATACTATTGCCTAAAGGATCTTTGATTAAATAAATACCGGCACCAACAAACATAAATAGCAATATGGCCGCAGCAGCTGCGTAACGCCATGGTTTGAATTTTCTTTTCTTTGGAGAAAAAGCTTTCGCCTGAAATTCCTGCCATGAAGCTTCTTTTTTCAAATCAGATTGCGGTTCAGGATTCTCGTCCCATATTTTTTTTAATTCCTCTTCTATATTTTTATCATCCATAATTTGGAGCGTTAAAGTTTCTGACAATAAAATCCCTGCTTATTAAAAACCCCGTAAACCATTTCTTTAATATCTCTGTTTGTTTCAATTTTCAGCACATGGTTATGATCATCCAAATCAAAATTCATGATACAATCAGAAATAACGAATTGCAAAAGCGATACAATAAACCTTGCATCTTCTTTTGTAGTAACATCTGTTTTATAAGATTCAGTTTTCATTTCTATCGCTTGTTTTATATATAACAAACGAGATTGAAAAAGTTCCTAATGGTTTTCGATTTTTTTTCGAATAAATTTACTGGCAAGATAAATATGATTGGCAATTGTCTTTTCAGAAAGGTCTGTAATTGCTGCAATCTCCTTATAGCTAAGGTTTTCCAGTTTGTGTAAAGTAAATATTTTTTGCTGTTGTTCCGGAAGCTCATTTATAAAACTATGCAGTTTTTGCTGTCTTTCTTCATAAAGGTCCGTTTCAGTTTCTTCTGCGGCAATCTCGATATTGAGAGGTTCGAGCTGAATTATTTTATTTTCCCTGTTTAAATGATTCAGGATGATATTTTTGCTGATTACAAATAATTGTTTATCAAATAAAACATCTTCATTTAATAATTCTCTTTTATCATAAAGTCTTAAAAAAGTCTCCTGAACAAAATCTTCAGGACGCAAAACCTTTAAGTCAAATCGTTTTGCAAGGTGGATCAGTTTGTCATAATAAGTAAGATAGACTTCCTTAAAAGAATCTTCATTACCTTTTTTTAAATTTATGATTAGTTTTCTGTTTTCCATATCCTAATTGCTAACACTCTAAACTCAGGGATTCTAAATTTATTGCCTTTGGAATTAATAGTGTTGCTTTTGATTTGTTTGTCGCAAAAATTATTTTTTAGTTACAACTAATTTTCATTTACGACAGTACAAATAACAGAAATTTAATTAATCTGATATACGTTTTTTGGAGAAAATATCTCAAAAATAGATTTTGATCAATACAATGCTGTACTTATTTGAAAACTGTAACTGTATCAGTAAGATTTTCGCTGGTGATAAATGCTCTTATAAAATCTTTTACCTCGTTTGTCGATTCAACCGATGTTTCAAAAGAATTGATATGATACTCATCGTCCTGATCCAGGATATGTATTATTTCAGTATAGCCTTTAGAAATTAAACTTCCTTTTAATTTAATAATATTAAACTGCTGACGACCGTCTAATTCTTTTCGCACTTTAAGTTTTATAGCTCTTTCCATTTATTAATATTTTAAATTAATTTCCTTCAATCTGTATATCAAATATAAAACATAAATTATTTCATCAGATATACTTAAAATAGACTTAACACACTATTTATCAACAAAATATAAACAATTTAAAAAATTAAATTTCCTTCATTGTACTTGGGGTTTATGTGTTTTTGCCTACGGTGTTAAACAGATTTTCTAATGCTTAAAAGTATAGCTAAGTGATTTATCATCAAAAACCTTTTTTCTGTTCTCAATTTTAATCAAAAAGTAATATCCCTAAACAAATTCAAATATAATCATGTTATTGCTAATGCAAATAACCCACCTTCAAATTTGTTACAATTTGTAACTTATGCAAAAACCAATATTGTTACAAATTAGTCTATTTTTGATATTCCAAAAAAATGAAATTAATCCAGGAAAATTAATAAAAGATGCTGAAGGAAAGAGTATTACAAAAGTTAGAAATTTTGTCTGATGCCGCAAAATATGATGTATCATGTTCTTCCGGTCAAAGTAACAGAAAAAACAAAGACAAAGGTTTGGGAAACTCCAGTGGTTCCGGGATTTGTCATTCTTTTACCGAAGACGGGCGCTGTGTAGCATTATTAAAAATTTTGCTCACCAATCACTGCATTTTCGATTGCGCTTATTGTGTCTCCAGAAAAAGCAATGACATTAAACGAGCAGCTTTTACTGTTGATGAGGTTGTTGACCTTACAATAGGTTTTTACAGAAGAAATTATATTGAAGGTTTATTTTTGAGTTCAGGCATATTTGATAATCCTGATTATACAATGGAACGTCTGGTGAGAATTGCAAAAAAATTAAGATTAGAGCACAATTTTAATGGATACATTCATCTCAAAGCAATTCCGGGAGCAAGTGATGAATTGCTAAAAGAAGCCGGAATTTATGCCGACCGTTTAAGCCTAAATCTGGAGATGCCAACAGAACAAGGCTTAAAATTACTTGCTCCTGATAAAAGTCACAAAGATGTTATTAAACCAATGCAATACCTCAAAACTGAGATTGCAGGCCATAAGGAAGAAAGAAAAGCAAATTATAAAGCTCCCCTCTTTGCTCCTGCCGGCCAAAGCACCCAAATGGTAATTGGCGCTACAAAAGAAAGTGATCTCGAAATTTTGGGCATGGCCGATTATTTTTATCAGCAGATGAATATGAGGCGCGTATATTATTCAGGATATGTACCTATAAGTCATGACAATCGCCTTCCTTCTATAGGAACGCCGGTGCCGATAATACGCGAAAACCGCCTTTATCAGGCTGACTGGCTCATTCGTTATTACGGGTTTAATGTAAATGAAATTGTGGGCTTTAACCAGCCTAATCTTGATTTGGATATTGATCCAAAATTGGGTTGGGCGTTGCGCAACATGAATCAGTTTCCTGTTGATATTAACAGAGCTGATATAGAATTAATTAAACGAATTCCGGGAATTGGTTTTTTGAGTGCGCAGAAAATTGTAGCGGCAAGAAAGTTTAAAAAACTGGTTCCGCAGGATTTACAAAAAATGGGAATTGCATACAGCCGTGCCAAATATTTCCTGGCTTTTAGTTCTCCATTTTTACTTCACAAAGATTTAACTGCATTACAAATTAAGGACCATATTTTAGACACGCAAAAGAGTAAATATCAAAACGATTTTTCTAATCAGCTTTCTTTATTTTAAATAGTTGACCCATGATACAGGTAATTTATGACGGAAGTTATGAAGGATGGCTTACCGCAGTATTTGAGATTTATGAATTTAAACTTCAAGATGTTGTTTTTGCAAAAAATGAACCTTCTACAGCGTTGCTTTTTGCGACAAGCCATTTGGTAACTACTGATATTGAAAAAGCAAAACGTGTTTCTGATGGTTTAAAACAAAAACTTTCTGAGGAAGGGTTTGAAAGAATTTACAAAACTTTTCTGTCTGAGATAAATTTTGCAGAAGATGTTATGTTTCGGTTTGTAAAATATGTTTTTTCAAGCTCAAAAAATATAGAAGAAGATTTTAGTAATAATGATGTCTGGGAAGTAAGAAAAGCAGCCAAAATTACAAGAAGAGAAAGTCATCGCATGAAAGCTTTTGTTCGTTTTAAATTGACAAAAGATCAGTTATATTATGCGATTATTGAACCGGAATGCAATGTACTGCCACTTATAGAAAATCATTTTAAAAGCCGTTATGCCGATCAGCGCTGGCTCATATATGATGCAAAACGCAAATATGGAATTTACTATGATCTTGAAGAAACTTCTACTGTACAGCTTCAGTTTAATTCTGCTGCCTCTTCGTCTAAATCCCTGACTGAAATATGTAACGAAGAAGAAGAGTTTTTTCAAATTCTATGGGGCCGTTATTTTACGAGTGTCAATATTGAATCCCGAAAAAACATGAAACTCCATCTTCAGCATATGCCAAAACGATATTGGAAAAATTTAACAGAGAAATTACGAACATAATCCATTAAGTATGAGTCTTTAAAATTTTTAAATCTGCCACATTTTTTTATAATTGATTTTATTAAAGGCAATAAATGCATTATTTAAGTGTTATTTAAATAGTTATTAATGTGTCATTTATTATTATTACTATATGAAAAGGATTTTATTATTATTTCCCATACTTATTTTTTCACTTCAGGGACATGCACAGGATGAATTAAACAAAAAATTTACACCAATTCCGCCAAAGGATGCAAACATAAAAGAAACTGTTCCGCCAAAAGAAGCGCCGCCCAAAAATGATCCGCCGGTTGTGGCAGAAAAACCGGATCCTTATAAAATCGATCCTGATCAACTTTTTAAAAACACAAATCTCTATAAACAAGAGGCCAATGTTGAAGGTATTTTTTATAGAAGAAACCAATTTTTAGGAAGTTTTAAAACGACCGGACTCACTTCTACCATCCGTTATCGTGATGCGGCTTTTGTAGATGGAGACAAAGTAAAAGTATATCTGAACGATAAGGTAATTCAGCCCGAAGAAAGTCTGGACGGAGAGTTTAAAAGCTTAAAAATAAACCTGGTACAGGGAATCAACAAAATTGATATTGAAGCATTAAACGAAGGATTTGCTTCTCCGAATACTGCAGAATTTCAGGTTTTTGATGATAAAGGAGTTGTTATTTCGTCAAGCGAATGGAATGTAGGAACGGGCTACAAAGCTGTTATTGTATTAGTTAAAGAATAAAAGCAGAATTTCTCTGCTTTTATTCTTATATCAAAACATCATTTTTATTTAGTTTCAAAATATTTCCATAAGCAAGTGCGGCTTTGTGCACCTGTACTGCCCAGTCTTCGGCAGCATTATCATCTGCACCATCTGAAATATATTTTAAGCACAAAAATGGAATGTTTTCTTTCATGGCAATCATAGCCAATGCGTATGCCTCCATATCTACGACATTATATACAGTTGTGCGATGACCCATTTCAAAACTATCTCCCGTACCACAAATGCCTTCCTGCAATCCTTCCATAATTAAACCATATTCTAATACGGGAGGCAGACCGGATAATGGCGTTTCGTAAAGTTCAAAACCCAAACCTCTTACATCCATATCTCTTTGTACAAATTTTGTACAGCAAATAACATCACCTTTCTGGAAATGATTGCTTCCGGCAGAACCTAAATTGACAATCAATGACGGTTTTTTAATGTGGATTGCTTTAGTCAATTCATAAGCGGCATTTACCTTTCCTATCCCGGTTATTAAGGTGTTACAATCTTCAAAAACTTCTGCTGCCTCTGATTTTAATGCAAAAGAAAACAGTGTATTCTCTATAGAAAAGGAATCTTTTTGGTTTATTCTGATCATTATTTTCTTCAATTTCAATTGCAAAAATACCATTTTAAATAATACTATTTTATGGAATAGAAAATTCCCATTACATCTATATTGTATAAAGACAAATTATAATCATGTAAAACAAATAAAACATAAAGTACTTACTTTTAATTACTTACAATTATAATATTTAATAATACCAATCATAAGACTTAAAAAAACCAATAAAACACAAAATCATGGAAGCAAATACACCGACTTTGACAAGCGTGCAGCCGCGCAAAACACTTAATATTAAAAATAATGTATCATCACTGGAGAGAATCTTAATGATTGCAAGTGGTTCGTACCTGCTGTACAAAGGATTATCGCAACAGGACAAAAGTATTCCGAAAATAACTTCTGCGGGTGCGATGCTGGCAAGAGGAATTAGCGGATATTGCCCTGTTTATGATGCAATTGACCATCTGAGAAATGATAAGGCACAAAATGTAAACATCAGAGTTAAAAGCATAATTAACAGACCTGTGAGTGAGGTATATGCATTCTGGAGAAATCTGGAGAATTTACCTAAATTCATGAATCATCTTCAATCTGTAAAAACCGTTAACAGTACATTATCTGAATGGACTGCAAAAGGGCCAGCCGGAATCGGAACTCTTACATGGACTGCTGAGATTGTAAAAGATGAAAAAGAGAAACTTTTGAGCTGGAATTCATTACCTGATGCTTCTATTAAAAATGTTGGGAAAGTAGCTTTTAAGAACCTTGGAAACAGAACAGAAATTGATGTAACGATCTCCTATCATGCTCCGCTGGGAGTTGCGGGAGAAGCAGCTGCAAAACTGCTGAATCCTTTCTTCGAAAAAATAGTAAATGACGATATTACAAATCTAAAATCTTATTTGGAATCTGTTCATTAATTTTCAATATATAAAAACAGACTGCAGCATATATTGCTGCAGTTTTTTTGTTAATAATCAGTTTAATAAATTTAAATTTTATGATAGAAAAAATTAATGCTCCCGAAAATGTTGTTGCTTTCAGAGCAATAGGCGAAGTAACGGCACATGATTATAAAACTGTTATTGCTCCGGCCATAGACCAATTGGTAAGTAAAATAAATAAGATCAATTTTTTGTTCCTGATTGATACTAATCTTGAAAATTTTACTTTAACATCCTGGCTTGAAGATGCTTTTATTGGTATTAAAAATTTTACAAAATGGAACAGGGCCGCAATTGTAACCGACTCCGAGAATGCCATTTCATTTACAAATGGATTTAGTTACATAGCTCCGGGAGAGTTCCGCGGATTTAAAAAAGATTCATTTGATGAAGCTTTACAATGGGTACAAGGTAATTAATTCTTTATTTTTGCAATAGCAGCATAAATTAATTTAATGTACAGAAAAGCGCTTCTTCCAATTATAGAAAAGTCTAGCAGAATATTGATTCTTGGTACTATGCCGGGAGAACAATCTATTGCAAAGCAGCAATATTACGGAAATCCAAGTAATCAATTCTGGAAGATTTTGTTTACTATTTTTAATGAAGATTTCAGTCTGTCTTATGAAGATCGAAAAGCCTTACTGAGCAAGCATAAAATTGCTTTGTGGAACGTGTTGTCTTCCTGCCAGAGACAAGGAAGCAGCGATGCACAAATTATCGAAGAAGTGCCAAATGATCTGACAAATTTGCTCACTCAATATCCGGACATTAAGCATATATACTTTGAAAGCAAGACCGCTTTTCGGTATTTCGAAAAATACAATACTCCCCTTCCTCACCTTACTTATTTTACACTCCCATCAACAAGCGGACTGAGTGCAGGTATGTCGAAGGCGGCAAAAACCGAAAGCTGGAAAATTGTAGCCGAAAATTCCCGGCTTTATTTGTAAAAAACTAATTTTTATAAAAGCGAAAGCCCTCTAAAAAAGAGGGCCTTCTAAATTAACAATTAACCAAGTAAATAGCTGTCCGGAATTTTTAATTCCAGACAATTATCTATTTTTGAGGAGTTATAGAATCTGTTGTTCGAGGAGCTATAGAATCCGTTTTCGGATCTACTTCCTGACCTCCTTCATTACCTTCATTTGCTCCACGTGTTGTTCCTTTTGATCCGGAATTAATAGATGTACTATCTCCTGCCTGTATAGCATCTGAATCTGTTGTTACTGGCTCGCTTGAAGTTTTACATGAAAATGTAAATGCTATTAAAAATATAAACAGCAACGTTTTTAAGTTGATTAAATTTTTCATATCTAAAAATTTTAGTTTGTATTTAACTGATTATCAAATATAAAAACTCTAATACTCGAAATTGTTGCAAGTTTTTCCTAATATGTTACACGATTTACTGTTTTATGCCACTTCTGTGATTGAACAAATAACTAATGCCGGTGGTTACTTTACAAATCACTGATAATTATACAATTGAAAATCAAAATCATATAAAAACAATGGTGTCAGCAATTCTAAATTTGATTTAAGATTAATTACTTACACAAAAGGTACTTTATATAATTTAAGTGTGTACTTCCTGTATCAGATGAATTCTTTTGACAATTGGATTATTACTACTTGCTTTTTGGTACAGGAAGCTACATCACTTTTATTAGAGCCTTTTTTAAATTCTATCTTATAAATTTTGAACTATAAAACAGCAGTGATATGAACACAGAAAATAAACAAGATTACGGTTGGGATAACCCTAATTTTAATGAAACCGAAAATTTCAATACAAACGAAGAACCAGAAAATTTCTCCAGTTCGGATCAGGAGGATAATTCGAGCTATGTTGATCAATATCAAAATGATATTGATGACGAAGACGAACCAACCGAAGATATTACAAATAGCGATGATGCCATTGTAAACGAGGATGAAGATCTTGACAGTCAATTTCTGGATGCTTTGGAGGAAGACGAATTTTATGAGGATGATGACCTTGAAGACGACGAAATTGATGAATCAGACATTCATGATGATTTAATTGAAGATTATGATGAAAATGATACTGATATAAATGATCCGGACTATCAAAAAGAAAATTACAGCGCCAGGGATGATTTGGATTTGCCATACGATATCGATCAGGATCTTGAGGAAAAAGATCCCGTTAATAATCCCAGAAAATTCTAAAATTATTTGGATATAAAAAAGCCATTAGTAAATACACTAATGGCTTTTAAATAACTAAGCATTATAAACATTAATCTGGATTGGCAAGTATTTTATACAATTCGGCATTCGAAATATAGAATTGATTTTCTATGCTAATTTGCGATAACTTCGCACTTACCAGATTATTTTCTCTCGAATTGATAAGGAATATGGAGCTTTCGCCAAAGGAAAACAATTTCTCTTCTGAGCTCAACATTGCAAAATAATCCTTTACCAAATTATCAATTACCTCTTTTTGTTTTTTCAGGGAAGCAATTTCAGTTTGCTGCGCTTTGATTTTATTCTTAAGTTCCAGCCTTTGCTGATTGATGTCGAACTTCAGATTCTCTATTTTAATTTTAGCCATTTTAAGGTTTCCGCGTTCTTTCCTGAGAAAAATCGGAATACTAAAATCAATATTAAATTTATAATCGTCTGCATTAAAAGAATCAAAATAAGCAGGTTCAGAAATATAATTGTACCCTACATTTACCTTAGGAAGCAGCAGATTTGCTTTTAACTGCCTGTTTACTTCCAACATCGATAATTTAGTTTCCAAAGCCTGTATTTTCGGATGCGATTCAAAATTTTCAACATTCACGAGCATAGCATCGGTCTTTAATGTTTCTTCGAGCGTCTGGAGCAAATTTTGCTCTGGTTTGACATTATCTTCCAGTTCGACCGGAACATTTTCAATCCATAAATAATTAGAAAGATAAAGCTTGGCTTTTGCTAATTTCAAATTTCCGTTTTCAACATTCAGCTGCCTGTTTCGCACTGTTATCTTGGCTTCGATACTATCAATAGCGGGCGAATCTCCCAATTCTATCAGTTTCTTGACCCCTTCAAAACGAGTGCTTGCAAAACCAAGGTAACTTTTGTAAAGTTCGGCTTCGTTATAACTTTTTCTCCACTCAAAATAGGCTTCACTGGCTTTGTATAATACTTCAATTGCCCTAAGTTTTCGTTCGGCATCGCTTAGTTTTAGCTGGAGTTTTCCTTCTCTCACATCAGCCATTCGCTGATTTATAAATAAACCCTGACCAAGGGCAACACTTATTCCCAAAGAGGTTAAACCAGCATTTGGCGTGCGGTTTTGCGGGTTATAGTATTGTCCGTCTGTATCATCAAATCCTGCTTTTATTTCAACTCCATACCAGGTCGGAATCTTAAAACTGCTGTTTAATAAGGAATAATACTCTGTTCCTTTAAACTCTTTTTTATTATAATCTACTTCTATCTTTGGGTCAAATCCTCCACGTGCAGCCATAAGCGCAGCCTGAGCATTACTCACTTCGAGATTTGCCTGTTTTACCAGCGGATGGTATTTTTTTACGTATCCTAAAAATTCGCTATAACTTAATTCCTCTTTATTAAAATCCTGACTGTATCCATTCAAAAAGCCAAATAAAAACAAAAGAGAAAACAATTTTATAACTGATTTCATTTTATTTTTTCTTCTTTTCATCTCCTTCTTTTTCAACTGACTTATAATAATTTGGCGGAAAACCATTTAGGTTACGCCATATTTCATATCCTACAGAAACCGTGTCCAGTAAAGCAATACTTTGTGCTCCGGCGCCTATGCTCAGTTCTTTTGGCCATTTTTGATCTTTATCTTCAGGTGAAATCAATATTCTGTATTTTCCGTTTGCACTGATAAAATTTTCGATTGCCACTACTTTTCCGCCATATGTTCCGTAAGATAATCCCGGCCAGCCCGAAAATACAATTCTCGGCCAGCCATCAAACCAAACGCGTATTTTTGCACCACGATGCACCAACGGAAGATCAATAGGATCAACAAAAGTTTCGACCGCTATATCGTAAGTAGCCGGCATAATACTCACAATTGGAGTTCCTTCTTTGATTGTTTCGCCAAGTCCGGTCAGCAAAGCACGGTTTACATACCCACTTTGAGGAGCAGTAATATAGTACAGTCCATTTCTGATGCTGTAATTTGCATGCTGATTCTGCAGTTTTTTTACCTGTGCTTCTGTGTCGTATTGCGTACTTAAGGCGGTAAACTTATCACTTCTGGATTTCGAAATTTTTTCAGAATATTCAGCCTTAAGGCGGTTTACCTCTACTTTTGCATTTATCAGTTCATTTTTGCTGCTTAACAGTTTGTTTTGCTGTGTAATAATATAGGCCTCAGATTCCTGAAGTTTCAGGCGTTTCTGTTCTACATCGGTAACCGGTTTTAATCCTTCTTTGTTAAGAGCTGTCGAACGGTTAAATTGTGTTTGTGCGATTCTTAACTGCGTTTTAATCGCTTCAAGATCCATACTGTCACTTTTTATTTTCAGTTGCGCCTGTTTTATTTTATTAAGCGCCTGCTGCAATTTTAAATCTCTTTCAGCATTCAGGGACTTTGCCTGCACTTCTAGCGAATTTACTTTACCTTCATACGATTCGACCGCCATTTTTTTAGCATCGACCTGTTGTTTTGTATTGTCGACAAGGTTGGGGTCCAGATAGTCTTCTTTTACTTCTGAAATAAAGACTATTGTGTCTCCTTTTTTTACATAATCACCTTCTTTAACAAACCATTTTTCTATTCGTCCTGCAATTGCATTATGAACTGTTTGTGGCCTTTGGTCGGGTTTTAAGGTAGTAACCGAACCGCTTCCTGAGATATTTTGTGTCCAGGGAAGAAAAAGGCATGCAATCAGGAAAATTAAAAACCCTATTATAACTCTGTTCAGGATTTTGTAATGGGGTCTTCGGGCAACACTTGTTATCGATTTATATTTGCCCGGAGTTATAAGTACATTGTTATCTTTAGATATATTGAGCATAATTAAAGCTTTATGTCATTAATAATTTTTCCGTCATCAATTGTAATCATTCGGCCGCATTTGTCCTTCCAGATTTCATTTTTAGAAGTTACAATTACCGTCCAGTCATTTTCATCAGAAAGTAAAAAATCCATAATTTGGGCAGAAGTCTGTTCATCCATTTTATCAACAGGATCTTCAAGGAATAATATATTTGGTTTATGAACGATGCTTCGTGCCAGCAATATTTTCTGAACATCAGAAGCAGAAAGCGCATTTAGCCCCGGGTGAATCTGGTTCTCAAGCCCGTTAGGAAACGTTTTTATATAAGGTGTAAGGCATACATTATCCAAAGCCCACTTCAAATCATCATTATTGATTTTACTGTTTCCGAAAACGACATTCTCACGAATAGTACCCACAAAAAGAGTATCCCCTTCCAAAAGTGTTCCTGCCTGTGCTCTGTAGGCATCTTCGTCAAGGCGGTTCATATAATTATCTGTAACGTACATGGCACCGCTTTCTGGTTCTAATACACCGGAAAGAAGTCGCATTAAGGTACTTTTTCCCGCACCATTTGGACCTGTAAGCAATATTTTTTCGCCCTGAGCAATCTTTAGATTAATATTTTTGAGCGATTTTTTATTATTACCCGGATAATTATAAGCAATACTGTCTGTTTCGATTGTAATTCCTGTTTCGGTTATTGTACATGTTTGCGGAATGCAGGAGATTTCCATATCTGTTACTTGCCCAATTTTTTCTAACGAAGTGAGCACATCATAAAAAGATTCAAGTCCGAAGATTATTTTCTCTACAGAATTGATAAGCAATACAATAACAATTTCAGCAGCTACAAACTGCCCAATATTCATTTGATGGTGAATTACCAGAAAACCACCAATAGACAAAAGGGCAGCCGTAACAATAACTTTAAATATAGTTAGTTGTATATATTGCTTTTTCATTACCTGAAAGTGTTTTTCACGGTAATTTATATATTCGCTTACGTAGCCGTCATTTCGGTCTAATGCATATTCGAATCCGCTTTTTTTACGAAAACTTTCACGATTACGCGCTATTTCCTGAAGCCAGGCTGCTACCTTGTATTTGAACTTTGATTCGTTAAGACTTGTTTCGAGTCCGTCTTTATATGAAAATTTAAAAATTATATATAAAATAGCGATAAAAAACAGACCAATTACCATAAAGAAAGAATGGTACAAAACCAATAATATTATACCCAGACCTACCTGCAGAAAGGCGGTACAGAAGTCTAATAATAATTTTGCCGTTCCTTTTTGTACCATCAGGGTATCAAAAAAACGGTTTGCTTTTTCTGGTGCGTATTCAGAATACATTTCCTTAAATTTAATTAAGGGCATTCTGTAAGCAAACTCAAAAGAAGTACGCACAAAAATGCGCTGTTGAAGGTTTTCGACTATCCGAAGCTGTAATATGATTAAAATACCGCCAAAGCCAACTCCGATTGTAACTAAAAAAACCAGAACAATCCAGGAAACACTAAGTTGCCCGCTCTGGATAAAATTAATAATCGCCTGGATTCCCAATGGCAGTGAAAGGTTTACCAAACCGGCAAAAGCGGCATAAAATATAATTTGATATACGTCGCGTTTGTCTAGTTTAAGTAAATTAAAAAAACGTTTAAGAGGTGTCATGAATTTATATATAAATACAAGATTAATAGATAGATATACGGCAAACGCCATAGAAAGGATGTTAGAATTTCTTCTAAATCAAAAAAAGTATTTATACTATTATTTGTGGAGGCGGCAAATGAATTTTACCATGAAAACCAAAGGAAAAAATAGGATTGTCTATATAATTTTTCCCTCCAGATTCGATCTGATAATTGACTGGATGCAATGATGCGTCTAAAGGAATTAAATAATCCATAGACGGAATTCCTTTTGCAAGTTTGGTAGTTTTGGAATCTTTTGTTTTAGAATCTTCTAATTCTTCGGGAATTGCATCACATTTAAATATTTTCTTCAGGAAATTACAAGTTATTCCTGAAATAGAACCTTGTGCTGCGTTCTCATTAATAATAAGGCCAAAACTATTGGCGATATTAATACTGCTCATCAAAAAGTACCCGATAAGCAATACCTGAAGGCATTTACAAACAAGACTATTTTTAATTCTGTTAAGCATTTTTCAAAAGTTCTAAGTGTGCAATTTAAAACTTAATTTTTATCGCTACATTAGAGGAACATTAGAATTTGATTTTTTAAACAAAATTAACAAGCTGATAATCATTTATTTAAAAAATACAAAATCTTAATTTCATAAAATTCTTATATTATTCATCAGCAGGATGCAACTGAGATTCCATAAATTTGGCAGTAACAATAGTTCCTTCCTGATCTTCCCATTGTGTGATGACATTCTCTATTAAATCGGGTTCAAAGCCAATAACTTTCATGATTTGACCTCCAAATTCCTGCTGTACATTCTGACCTTTTGTAAACATTTTGATTGTATTTTAATTTATAATTCATTTAATTTCCCCGCTAAATTACATCAGATCTTTTTTTGATTCTTTATATGATTTTTGAGTATTATTATATTTTTATGTTTTCAGAAGGCTACGTGTAAATTGTATAAAATCAAATATTGATTATGTAAAGGGATTATTTTTTATAATGATTTACTTTATACAACTTCCCTTTTTTATACAATTTAAATCACAATAAGTATGAGTGATATAGCGAGACGTTTTCCCGAGAATCCTTTATTAATGCCTAAAGACTTAACTGCTAGTACTCCGGAACTGCAGATTATAAGTTTGCTGAATCCCGGTGTTTTTGTTTTTGAAAATAAAACATGGCTTTTGGTAAGGGTTGCAGAATGTATTACACAAAAAGAAGGTGTTATATTTTTTCCGGTTGTAAATGCATTGGGAAAAGTAGAAATTATAGAAATTCCGCTCAACGATCCTGATCTGATTGCAAATGATGCCCGCGTTGTCAATTATAAAGGGCTGGATTATCTTACTACCCTATCGCATCTCCGAATGCTTTGCAGTGATGACGGAATCCATTTTTATGAGCCTGAGAATTCTGAAATTATAATGGGTACAGGAATTCTGGAACAATTCGGAATTGAGGATTGCCGTGTCAGTAAAATCAATGATACTTATTATCTGACTTATACCGCTGTTTCTGAAAATGGCGTGGGAGTTGGATTGCGTACTACAAAAGACTGGAAAAATTTTGATAAAAAAGGAATGATTCTTCCTCCGCATAATAAAGATTGTGCGATTTTTGAAGAACTGATCGACGGCAAATATTATGCGTTGCACCGGCCTTCGAGTCCGCAGATTGGAGGAAATTTTATCTGGCTTGCCGAATCACAGGATGGGGTTTATTGGGGAAATCATCAATGTATTGTAAAAACACGCCACGGATTGTGGGATAGTGCCCGGGTTGGCGCTGGTGCTGCACCTATAAAAACAGAGAAAGGATGGCTCGAAATCTATCATGGCGCCAATGCAGAACATCAATATTGCCTGGGTGCATTTCTTATGGATCTCAAAAATCCTTCAAAGGTTATTGCCCGATCCCTGGAGCCAATTATGTTACCAAAGGAAAATTATGAACTCAGTGGTTTTTTTGGTTATGTGGTGTTTACAAACGGTCATGTTGTAGACGGTGATAAGCTAACAGTATATTACGGTGCAGCTGATGAATTTGTTTGCGGGGCAGAATTTTCAATTAAGGAAATCCTGTCAACACTAGAGGTTTAAGGAGATTTTGAAATATAAAAAAACCTGTAACAAAATAAAATGCTACAGGTTTTTTTATATTTAAATTAATTTCTATTAAGCTTCGTCTTCTTCGGCTGCATCGAAATTAATAGTATTGTAAGCTGCTTCAGTTAGTATCACATCGGCATCTTTTTCTTCACTCAAAGTTTTTTCAAGTAACAATACTGCATCATCTTCACCCAAAGTTTGTGCAAATGCTGCTAATGTACCATAAGTTGCAATTTCGTAATGCTCAATTTTTTGTGAAGCTGCAATAATTCCAGCATCTCTAACTGGTCCAACTTCTGTTTCTTCCATAATGCTTTCTCCTTCTTTGATAAGGCCTTCCATAGCATCACATTTTTTAGCCACAGCTTTTTCTCCAACTGTCTCAAACACTTTTTCAAGTCTTGTAACTTGTTCTTGTGTTACAGCCAGATGTTCGTTGATTGCTGTGATAAGATTTTCTGATGTCGCGTTTTTTGCCATTTTTGGAAGCGCTTTTACCAAAGCTTTTTCTGCCCAGTAAATATCTTTTAAGGAATCGACAAATAATTCTCTAAGTCCTTCTGCCGCACTTGATTTTGCTTTTACACTTGCGTTTTTACCAGTTGATTTTGAAGCAGTTCCTGTTGCTTTTGTTTTAGATGTTGCTGTGCTTTTTGCACTCGTAGTGCTTTTTGTATTTTTCGTTGCAGTTTTCATGATTTTGTGTTTAAAATTATATTCCAAATTTATAGAAACATATTACGGTATTTCTTACACAATTAATTATCAAGCTTATAGGATTTTCAGATGTGGACGTTTATTGGGTGTTTTTAAAAAATTGTTTCAAGTTTCAGGTTTCAGGTTTTCGCCCAGAACCTGAAACCTGAAACCTGAAACTTTAAGATAAAAAAAACCGACAAAGTGTGAATCATGAAATAAAAATATATTTAAAAATCTTAAATTTAATTATTCTAATACGTTATATATGATACACCCCGATACAGAAGTTCGTTTTATAAATGCCGAGAAAGGTTACGGTCTGGTAGCTACAAAATTTATCCCCCGCGGAACTATTACCTGGGTTCAGGACGAACTCGACCAGATTTTTAAAAGAGAAAAAGTAGAAACATTAAATCCTTATATAAGACAATATCTGGAAACTTATTCTTTTACTAATAAATACGGAGATTATGTTTTATGCTGGGATAATGCAAAGTTTGTAAACCACAGTTTTCATCCAAGTTGTTTCAGTACTCCATATGATTTTGAAATTGCGGTGAGGGATATCTATCCGGGTGAAGAACTTACTGATGATTATGGCTATCTGAATGTTGAAAAACCTTTTGATGTAATTGATGAAGGTTCTCAAAGAAAAAAAGTTTATCCTGATGATATTCTTCACTTTTATAAAGAATGGGATTTATTAATAAAAGAAAATGCGCCAAAGGTTACAGAAGTAAAACAAATTTTAACCGACTTGATTCCTATTCCTGTTTGGAATGAGTTTTTAAGCGCCTTGAGAAATCCAGATGAAATGCGATCTATATTAGAATGCTATTATGATCGAAAAGTGAAGGTATAAAATCATAAAACCTGCAGTAATAAAATCACTGCAGGTTTTACAAAAACATTAAATAAGCAACCTAAGGCAAATTATTTGCCATTAGAATTTTTGGCCGAATCCTGAACAGCGGCACTACCCTTTTGTACAGATCCTGCAGTGCCAGAGCCTGTTGAGCTTTCGCCTGTTGCACCCGTTGTTCCGGGGTTAGTGACATTTGTTGTATCAGAATTTGGTCCCACTGTATCTATCGCCATTTCTGTAGAATCAGTCTCATAATTGTCTGCCGGAGCTGTTTCATTCTTTTTACACGAAATCATTAGTCCGAACAATAAAATAAACAAGGCCAATCTGGTTTTGAGTAAAGCTTTCATAAGTCTTCTTTTTTAGTTCGTAAACCAAAATTATAGTTTATGGTTTATTAATGGTTACATCTTTTATGGCATAACTTACAGAATAAACACAAAGACTTAAATATCAAATGATTAATATAATTCAAAAAAATATTTTGAAATTTTGAGAATGTTTAAATCATTTAGGAGGAAAAATAAACTTTATAACAAGAAAAGCTGTAAAACACTGTAATTATACAAGTTAGTTATAAAATTCTATAAATATAAGGGTATTCTTTTAAGGTACTTTTAAATCAATATTTTAATTCAGCTTATTGTACTTCAATTAATTAAAAATTAATTATTATGAATATTTCAAATCAAAGAAACAATGTTTCTAGTTCCAGAACATCAGAAAAAAAGACAGAGACAAAGTCAACATCGTCAAGAACAAATGAAAAAACTATTTCTGATATAAAAAAAACAGCGATGCATAAGCATAATTATTCATAAGCAATTCAGTACTAACAAGTCTGTATTAGCTATTGTGAAAAGACAATTTAGTATAATCTTGGTATCTGGCTCATTTTCCAATACGAAATGATGTTTGCTATAACCTCCTGATATATTTTGAAATTTTCTTCTTTTTTGAAATAGCCGTGCGCAGAAAGTTCAAATGCACGATGTATATTTTCCGGATCTTTTGATGTCGAAAGAAAAATATACGGAATACATTTTTTGCTTAGCAGATCATCCTTCAAAATTATGGTTCTCAATTCATATCCATCCATTTTTGGCATATTGATATCCGATAAAACCAAAAATGGCTTTACTTCTACTTTTGAAAGATAAGAGACGACCTTTGTCGAATCTTCAAAAAAAACTATTTTATTGCTAATCTTAAGACTCTCGAAGATATCAGCTAAAAAATCTCTGTCATCCTGATCATCCTCTACTACAATGATTTCTCCATTTATATTCATAAAAAAGATTTTTTTGAAGGTATCAAGTAAAGTATTCAACTATTTTTGGAAGAGCAAATATACTAAAAATCTTTCAAATAAAATCTTAAAATTTCATTCTTATTATCTTAAATTTTGATTATTTATACTAAAATGAAATCTTTATTTTATAAATTTCTAGGTGATTAAAAAAATTATTTTGAAGCCGAATACGAATATGGATAATTAATGGATGATGTTCCGCGTTGTAAATTTGGAGAACTTGTCATCTCAAAATTTAATTCTCCGCCTTCTAATAAATCAAAATGGGTGATATAATTTTTTTCATGTTTTGAATTATTCCATTTCAATTTATCAACATATCTGTTGGCTTCAGAATTATCCGGAGCGTTTATAATAAGCTGTTTTTTGTTTTCAAACTGTATGGTTGTTTTCTTAAATAATGGAGCTCCAAGCACATATTCATCAGTTGCCGGGCAAACAGGATAGAATCCCATTGCAGAAAAAATATACCAGGCAGATGTCTGTCCATTATCTTCATCACCACAATATCCGTCCGGAGTTGGTTTGTACAAACGATTCATGACTTCTCTTGACCAATATTGGGTTTTCCATGGTTCTCCTGCATAATTATATAAATAAATCATGTGCTGAATTGGCTGGTTTCCATGTGCATACTGACCCATGTTCATAATCTGCATTTCGCGAATCTCATGAATTACAGATCCATAATAAGTATCATCAAATACCGGAGGCGTAGTAAAAACGGCATCCAATTTGGCTGTAAAAGCCTTCTCGCCTCCCATTAAATTTATTAATCCCTGAATATCATGAAAAACACTCCAGCTGTAATGCCAGCTGTTTCCCTCTGTAAAAGCGTCTCCCCACTTTAAGGGATTAAACTTTGCAGGAAAGCTTCCGTCTTTATTTCTTCCGCTCATAAGCCCGATTTCGGGACTAAATACATTTTTATAATTCAGCATTCGCTTTTCAAACAATTTTATTTCATTGTTCGGACGATTTAAGGCTTTTGCTAATTTCCAGATAGCAAAATCATCATAAGCATATTCTAAAGTTCTGGCGGCATTTTCATTGATTTTTACATCATAAGGTACATATCCTAAAGTATTATAATAGCTCACACCTTTTCTTCCGACTGCATCCATAGGGCCTTCATTATTTGCACCATGTACAAGAGCTTCATACAATGTATTGATATCATAACCTCTTAAACCTTTCATATATGCATCAGAAACTACTGATGCAGAATTATTTCCGACCATAACATTTCTAAAACCCGGACTGGACCATTCTGGCAAAAATCCTCCTTCTTTATAATCATTTATAAGCCCTTCCTGCATTTCTTTGTTTATAGAAGGATAAACAAAGTTTAACAAAGGATATAAGGCTCGAAAAGTGTCCCAAAATCCGGTTCCGGCAAACATATAACCGGGAAGAACTTTTCCGTTGTAAGGACTGTAGTGTACAATATTACCATTTTTGTCAATCTCATATTGTTTTTGAGGAAAACAGACTGTGCGGTACAAACAAGAATAAAAAGTTTTTACTTTCTCTTGGTTATCATCCTCAATCGTTATTCTTCCAAGAACTTTATTCCACTCATTTTTAGATTGTTCTACTGTTTCATCAAAAGTTGCCTGACCTAATTCATTTTTTAAATTTAACTCAGCCTGTTCTGCACTGATAAAAGAAGAAGCTACTTTTATATTGACCTTTTCTCCTTTCCGCGTTTTAAATTCCACTACGGCACCTACATGAAGTCCTGTTGATTCTAATTTGTCTTTTGTCAGGGTTTTATCTGTCCAGGTCGAGTTCGTTGCAAATGGTTTGTCGAACTGCAATACAAAATAGTTTTTGAAGTTCTCCGGTACACCACCACTGTTGCGGGTTGTATATCCAATAATTTTATTTTCTGATGGAATAATTTTGATATAAGATCCTTTATCGAATGCATCTATTATAATGGAAGATTTCTCATTATCCGGAAATGTGATCTGAAAATGTGCCGCTCTTTCTGTTGTCGTAATTTCTGTTGTAACATCATAGTCAGCAAGATAAACACTGTAATAATAAGGTTTGGATGTTTCTGCCTTATGGCTAAACCAACTTGCTCTTTCATCTTCATTAAAGACCGTTTTGCCAGTTACCGGCATTATAGAAAACTGCCCATAATCATTCATCCACGGTGACGGCTGATGGGTTTGCTTAAATCCTCTTATTTTTTCTGCGGTATACGTATATGCCCAGCCATCGCCCATTTTTCCTGTTTGCGGTGTCCAGAAATTCATACCCCATGGCCTGCAAATTGCGGGATAGGTATTCCCGTTAGAAAGATTGTGCAAAGATTGTGTTCCCATTAAAGGGTTTACATATTCAACAGGATCCAAAGCTTTATTTTGTGCATTGACAAAAACACAATATTGCATTAGTCCTAAAAAAATTAAATGCTTTATTTTCATGATCTTTTTTATGTTGTAAATGTGTGTTGAAAAATGAAAAATGTATTTTGAGTATATTTTTTTTTGATTCTAAATACTTAAATACCTACAAGGTTTTGGAAACCTTGCAGGAGGGCTTTCGATTCATCAAAATCTAAACTCTGAACTCTAAACTCTAAAGCGGCCTGTCTTCCTTCTTTACTCCCCAGGTTGTCGAGGGTTTGCTTCCCATATATAATTTTAGTTCGCCTCCTTTTATGATCATGTCATGTGTTATGTATGATTGGGTGTAGGGTTTTCCATTATATTCTGCTTTTTGAATATAAATATTTGCAGCGCTGTTGTCTATAGCATTTATTTTAAATGAAATATTTTCTTTATAATGAATTACAGCATTGTTTACGAGCGGACTTCCTAAAACATAAATTCCGTTTGCGGGATTAACAGAATAAAATCCCATAGCAGATAAAATATACCAGGCAGACATCTGACCTAAATCTTCGTTTCCGCATAAGCCGTCAGGCTTTATTGAGTAGAACTTATCATCGATTTCACGAATTAATTTTGCTGTTTTCCAGGGTTGTCCGGCATAAGCATATAAGTACGGTGTATGATGATTTGGTTCATTCCCGTGCGCATATTGACCTATTAAGCCACTAATATCAGGAGAGACATCTTCTCCTTCTACCTTATCGGTCAGTAAAAATAATGCGTCTAATTTGGCTAAGAATTTATCTTCACTTCCAAATAAATCAATTAAGCCATACGGATCCTGAGGTACCAGCCAGGTATATTGCCACGCATTTCCTTCTACATAATCATCCTTACGGTGTACTGATGAAAGCGGGTTAAAAGGTGTTCTCCAATTCCCGTCTGCTAATTTTCCACGCATAAAAGTGGTTTCCTTATCAAAATAGAGTTTATACAGATTTGCTCTTTTCATAAAATAAGTATAATCTTCTGTTTTGTTTAATGATTTAGCCATTTGTGCAATAGCATAATCATCAATGGCATATTCTAAAGCATTTCCAACAGATTCCAACACTTTATCGGCCGGGATATATTCTAATTTCTGAACATAGTCCATTCCGTCACGTGTCTGCATGGCCGTTTTTTTCATTGCTTCATAAGCCAGTTCCGTGTCATAATCACGATAGCCTTTTAGATAAGCATCTGCAATAACAGCAATGGAGTGATTTCCATTCATGGTATTGGTCTCATTTCCCATTAAATGCCAGACCGGCAATCTTCCTTGTTGCTGATAAATGGCTAAAAAAGATTTAACGATATCATTGATTTTTTCTGCCTGCGTAATGGTATACAAAGGATGCAACCCGCGGTAAGTATCCCAAAGCGAGAAAGTTGTATAGTTAGTAAAATTAGCTTTCTCGTATACTTTTTTGTCTGTTCCTCTGTAATCCCGGTTTGCATCATTAAAAACCGAAGGTGCAAACATGGTATGGTACAACGATGTATAAAAAACCTTCATTGTTTTGTCGTTTCCTTTGATTTGAATTTTGCTAAGCTCTTTATTCCATTTTGAATTTGCTTCTTTTACTGTTTTATCAAAATCCCAGTTTGGAATTTCGGATTTTATATTTGCAGAAGCGTTTTCAAAACTTACCGGAGAAATGCCGACTTTTACTAAAACCTGTTTATTTTTTAAGGTTTTAAAATCCAAAATGGCTTTCATTTTTAAACCTTCGCCTTCATTTCCTTTTACGGGAACAATGCTGTCATACAAGGCAATATTTGTAATAGGCTCTGAAAATTCCATGGCAAAATAAATACGCTGATCTGCTGCCCAGCCTGCAGAATAACGGTACCCGACGATTTTAGTTTGGTCTATTTTTTTTATAAAAGTTTTTACTGGCCTGTCCCACCCTATTCCGTCTGCGAGATCTAATAAAACGTGAGAATCGGCATTGGTATCAAAAGTGTATTTATGAAAACCAACTCTTTCGCTGGCCGTTAATTCTGCCTTAATTTTATATTTATCTAAAACAACACTATAATAACCAGGTTTTGAAATTTCATTTTTATGTGAAAAATAAGAACCGTAACCTGTCGCCATATCTTCTTTTGTGCCTTTTGTAAGGGCTACTTTTCCTGATACGGGCAACAACAAAATATCGTTTAAATCTCCAATTCCTGTTCCGCTCAAATGCGTATGTGTAAAGCCCAATATGGTATTACTGGCGTAGTTGTAGCCACTGCACCAGTCCCAGCCTTCAAAAACATTTACGGGTCCTAACTGAACCGCACCAAATGGAACATTGGCCCCAACAAATACATGTCCATGACCTGCTGAACCAATTATTGGATCTACATATTGGGTATAATCGTTGTTTTGCTTAATTTTTTTTTGCTGTGAGATTGCAGAATTGACTATTAATAAAATGAAAATTCCGCCAAGAATTAATCTGTTATATTTTTTTGACATAATTTTTTTATTATTTTGAGATTCAGAAGCTACTGGTTACAAAGGTTTTAATTACTATTTTTTTGATCACTTTTACCTTTTAATTTTGATTTTTTAGCTCTTTGCTGAGTGTCTAAAGTTATTTAAAAATGTTCCATCTTTTTCAGCAGAAGCATTTAATCTTTGCGAAAAAAAAGCAACAAAATCAATATACTGTATATTTAAGCAAGAGTTATTTTTTCAGAAAAAAAAAGTAAAATAAGCCGGGCAGAAATTACCCGGCTTATCTCATTATTTAATAAAATGATTTAGATTTTGTCCCACCAGATTCTGGTTGTCATTAAATCCAGACCCTGACGCTGTATTGCTGCCATGTAGTTGTCTTCATTTGTAAGAAGTTCAGACTGATCATAAATTAATCTTCTCGGAATTGTACCATTAGTTTCTCCTGTCGGATCATTTACAGGAACCAATACCGGATAACCCGTTCTTCTGTACTCTGAGAAAGCTTCAAAACCATTAAACAATAAAACAATCCATTTTTGCGTAATAATCTGCTCGATTTTTTGTGCATCAGTACCTGCAGATTTAAAAGGATATGTCGTGATATACGTATTGTATTCTGCATTTGTAACCGCCGGAACTTTATCCCCAAAAATAGTAAGTACAGTCATTGCGGCTCTTACGCCATCTTCATAATGTTTTTGTGCAGATTCACCAACACTCCAGCCTCTTACGGCTGCTTCTGCCAGTATAAATTTAACTTCTGCAAATGACATAATCAAAGTTGGTGCATCGTAACGCAGCACTGTTGAAGTGTTAGGATCTGAAAACAATTTTTTGTCTCCACCCGGAAATTCTTTAGCATCGTTTGCAAGTCCTTGCTGGTGAGCCGGATCATTATCTCCGGTTGCCTCTAATTTGGCATAGATTCTTAATCGCGGATCATTGGTATTTTTTAATAAATCAATAAAAGTTTTACTGAATTTAATATTTGATTCTCCTCCGTTTAAGTCATTTCTGATCCATGCAGAGGTAATCGGATTTGTTTTAACCCCAACAGGACCAGCATCATGTTTTAAGATAAGACTATCATCGTTAGATGTAAAAACACCTTTTGAATAGGCTTTTTCTACATATTCTTTTGCTTTTGCAGGATTGACTTTAGACAAACGCATCGCTACTCTTAGCATGACTGAGTTTGCTAATTTTTTCCATCTTGTAACATCACTTTGATAATACAAATCGGCACTTCCTGCAAATGGTTTTGACGCATCCAGAGCAGAACCTGCTTCATCAAGTTCTTTTAAGAGGTCATTATAAATGGCTTCCTGAGTATCATACTTTGGAGAAAAAATGTTTCCGTTGTATCCTTTTCCAGCTTCAAAATAAGGAACTTCACCATAAGTATCTGTCAATTTCTGGAACATCAAAACTTTCATAATTCTAAGTGACTGAATCATGTTCGAATTTTCGGGAGTGTCTTCTAATACAGACAATAACTGAAAAATCTGATTTAATCCCTTACCGTATGATTCTCCAAAAAGAGCGGCTGAATATTCTGAAGAATAGGTATATTTTGATCCTGAACCTCCCAGTGAAGAAAAATGCTGTACAATTTGTGCGGCATAAATATTATTTCCTCTTGTGTTAGAAAAATCCTGTCCGTCAACATAAATCTCAGCCAGTGTAAACATTGATTTTATGGCAGGGTCTGTGAGAGCATTTGGATTCGTGTTCATTTCTTCGAATCCTTTATCGCAGGAAGCTAGTGTGATGACACTAACAATTGCTGCACAAAATATTTTTATATTATTTTTCATTTTTTGTATTATTAAAATTTGACATTAAGCGTTACACCATAATTTCTTGTCAAAGGCATTGAAGCTCTTTCCATACCCTGCGCATTACTGTTTGAGTAATTTGACTCAGGGTCGATGTTAGGTACTTTGTCATAAATTGTCCATAAGTTATGAGCAGAAAAAGCTAAACTTATAGATTGAAAAGGTGTTTTCTGAATATATGCTTTTGGAAAATTATAGCTTAATGAAATAGCTCTCAACTTAACAAAATCAGCATCGTATACAAAGTTTGAGGTTACATCACTATAACTTCTCCAGTAATCATAAGCCGATACTGTTGTACTAACCGGTGCACCAAGCACATCCTTTCCATCCACCGGAATCCCGCCTTCACGTCCCGGAAGCGTAATTTCTGATAATCCGTAACGAGCCCCTAACTGATTTGTTGCCGAATAAATTTCTCCTCCAAATTTGGCATCAACAAATACAGAAAGTGTCAGGTTTTTATAACTAAAGTCGTTTGAAAGTCCCATAGAGGTTGGCGCAACACCTTGTCCTGCAATAATCAGATTTCCTCTCAAAAATTTTCCATTTGAATCAAGTACAACATTTCCGTATTGATCTCTTAAATAATCATAGGCTTTAATTACTCCAAACGGCTGTCCTTTCTCTAACACTACAGAAGCTCTTGCATCTCTGTTTCCTTCCAGTGATTTAGTATTAATTTTATCCGAAAGACTCACTACTTCACTTTCATTATATGCAAAGTTATATCCTACACTCCACGAAAAATTCTCTGTTTTTATTGCTTTTAAGTTTACTGCAAATTCGACCCCTTTATTTAAGATTTCCCCAACATTAATTTTGGTTGTTCTAAATCCTGAACCAATAGAAATATCTGCATCGGCAATATCTTTAGTTGTTTTTTTGCTGTAAAAAGTCAAATCTGTACTCAATCTGTTATTGAAAAACGTGTTTTCAAAACCAAACTCAATTGTACTTACATTATAAGGTTTTAAATTTTTGTTTGGAACAGTTTCTCCGTTAATACCCAAAATAGGCTGTCCTTGTGATTCTGTTTGTCCATCCGGAGCTATATAAGTAAGTGTCAATGCATAGGCTTCTGGCAATGCCCCACCTACGTTACCCCAGCCTGCTCTAATTTTTCCATAAGACATCCATTCCGGTAATTTGATTATTTCAGAATAAATAAAACTAGTACTTACCGATGGATAAAAAGTGGTATTATCATCTATATACAAAGTAGAAAACCAATCCTGACGACCTGTTAAACTCAAAAACAAGAAATCTTTATATCCTAAATCGGCAGAATAAAAAAGAGAATTTACTTCACTTTTTGAATACAGTTTTTCTGTTTTATCAGGTTGTGTATTGGCATAGAAATATTTAAACGGAACTATAAAATTATTTCCTTTCATTTTGATCGCATTGTATCTGTTATCCTGGCGGTTTGCCCCTATAAAAGCATCCAGTGAAAGATTTTTAGCAATATCTCCTTTATATCCTAAATAACCTGAAGCATTAAATTCAGAACGGTTTTCTATTCTGTTTTCAATAGATCCACCTGGACTATAGTTGATTCCTGTAGGTTCAATTTCTGTATATTCATAATTGATATCATCAATACCCACTACAGCTTTTGCGTAAATTTTATCAGTAATATTATATGTAACTTTTGCAGAACCGATAAAACGTTTTCTAAGATCACTATTTAACAGTTGATCTGTAGCAAAATATGGATTGGTATGGTATACATTTCCTCCAAAATAATCTTCTTCGCCACCATTTATATCATAAGGGTTACTGATCCATCTGATATCTGTACCCGGAGTCATAAAAGTAGTCGGGAAAGAAGGATTTCGCGGAGAATCATTCAGATAAGGTCTGTTTTTACTCTTCTCAGATATGTACTGTGCATTAGTCTCAATGCTTATTTTTTTGTTTGGAGAAGAATTCAAACTCAGGTTGACATTGTTTCGTCCAAAGTTTGTTCCCGGTAAAATAGATTCATCTTTTGTATTTCCGAAAGACAATCTAAAATTTGTTGTTTCATTTCCTCCCGAAATCGCCAGCGTATTACTAAACGAATATCCGGTTCTATAGAAATTTTCGACATTGTTTTTTCCATATGCTCTGTATGGTTTTGTCGTTCCGTCGATGGCCAGCGAAGGCGTTCCGTCGTACTTATCACCCCAGGCAAAATAATAGGAATCTCTTACCTCCTGCAAATTTGTAAACCTCGTAGGGACACCGTTTGCGTCTGGCGCACCTGCTCCGTATTGGTCCTGCCAGTTCAAAAGGCTCGCAGGAGTATTAAAAGTAGAGTTTGTACTAAAGTCTACTCCGATACCAGATCCGTTTTTCCCTTTTTTTGTTGTAATCAAAATAACACCATTTGATCCTCTGTATCCGTAAAGTGCAGAAGCGGCACTCCCTTTTAAAACCGAGATAGAAGCTATATCATCAGGATTGAATGATGACATACCATCTCCTTTATCTGCTCCTCCGTACATTCCGGCATTTCCTTGTTGCGTATTGTCAATCGGAATTCCGTCTATAACATACAAAGGCTGGTTCAGTCCGGAAGCCGACGTGGCTCCGCGGATGACCACACGGCTGGAACCCGATGGTCCTGTTACCGGTGCAGAAACGTTGACTCCGGCTATTTTTCCCTGAAGGGCATTTCCAAGGTTTATTTCCTTATTTTTTGTTAAGTCCTCGCCCTTGAGTTCTCCGACTGCATAACCCAGACTTTTCCTTTGTTTTTTAACTCCAAATGAGGTTACTACCACATCTTTTAATTCCTGAGCATTTTCTAATAATGTAACAGAAACTCTGTTTTCATTTTCCTGAAGTACGACCGATTTAGATTCAAAACCTATAGAAGATACATTCAAAGTAACTTTACCTTCCGGAACATTCATCTTAAATCGACCTTCGGCGTCTGTAATAGCGCTAAATGGTTTTCCCTGAACCTCAATGGATGCAGCAACAACTCCCTTGTTATCTGCATCATTCACTGTGCCTGTTATTAATCGGTTTTGCGCAACAGCTCCTGCACTACTGAACAATACGATTCCTAACACTGCTAAAATTCGTTTCATAAGCATTTTTTTTGGTTAAAATTTGTTTGATTTTTGTTTGTTAATTAACTAGTTGTTTTAAAAAATTTATAAATAATTGAACTCTGCTTGTAATAAAAAAACTTTGCTTATCGCCTGCCGAATCTTGAAAACACAGGTATTGTATGCTAAAACTTGTAAAATAATCGCTAGAGAAAAAAAAATAACTATCAGTTTAATCTTTTCTTTTTCTACTAAAACGATTTAGTTAATTGAGTAAAAAATTTTTCAATTTTTTCTTTTGTTAAATTTTAAAATTTTTGAAATATAGGACTAAGGTATCTTATAATTAAATTGCTTTGGAAAATTCTTAAATACTCAATTAAAAGTGTAGTATTTCCACTAACAAATATATACAAAAGGAATTAACATAAAACATGATTTAAATATTTTTCTAATTAAACTGTTATTTTTATGCTAATTTTTGATGTTATAATCAGTTAAACGTCGGCATGAGTTAAATATTGCTATTTTTGGATGTTTTTAGATTTAATAAAAATGGAAGTTATGACAAATATTTGAAATCATATACTGTTTTTGATTTGTTCAATAATGACGGTGATTTGTTAAGTGGTTCAAGAACTTGGTCTCTAAAAAATGACTCTATTTTTGTTTGGGATAATGAAGAGTACAGAATTGAAAAATATGGTACTCAACAAATTAGGTTATCTTATTATCATTATAAGAAAAAAAATAAAAAATGCTCAATAACTTTAAATAAGATAAAGTAAAGCCATTCCATAACGGAGTGGCTTTTGCTCCTATATTATAAAATATAATTGCTACTACGAAAATCTTTCTTGTGAACGCAGAGTATTGATTACATTAGCTCAAGATAATAATAAATAAGAGGAAAAATATAGATTTGTTTACCAGACAAGAACTTGTCAAATTTTGCCACATTTTTTAGACACATATATTTACAAGATAAGAGTGATTAAACAAATTGAAATCAATTGATTTTGATCTCTTTCACTAGCGGGACGCTTGTGCCAGCGATGGGGAATTAGACTTCAAGAGAACTTTCAGTTTAAAGGTCTTTTAGATTAAAAATAATTACTTATGAATTATAAACTATTGGTTGACTTAAAATTTAAAGGAAAATTATCAAAAATTGATTTTTCTTTCATAAATGTTATGGATATATAATTATTAATAATTTGATCATATTATAATTCTTCACAGGTCCTTAAGAGCTCTTTATGAAAGCTACTTTAATATTGTTGGATTTAAGTAGTTTTATACAGATCTAAAAACAAAAAAGGCAATCTTTCGATTACCTTTTTGTTTAAAAATATTTTCATAACACTACTTCACCGAACCATCATTTTTAGATTTCACTAACTGACTTACCCTCCACATTAAGACAACAGAACAAAGCGTAATCACAGCAATCACATACCCCAGAATATCATAGTTTTCTAATGGTGAAGCTTTTGTTTTCTGGTGCACAATAAATCCTGCACAAACAGCTGCGATTCCTCCTGCGATTTGCTGTAATGATGATGTAATAGACATGTAAGCCCCTCGATCTTTCATTTCAGGAATTGCTGTATTTAAGGTTGTTGCAGGAATCATACGACTCATGATTCCCATAAACAATATCATGTTAATGACTACAACTTCCCAAAGCGGAATAGGATCAAGATTGGTATAAATCACAATCATAATTATAGAAAGTATGGATCCGGCAGTAAACAGCCAAAATTTACTTACTTTGTCACTTAACTTACCAACTATAGGCATTATAAAAAGTACCGAAAGTCCTGTAAAGAAAAACACCATTGGCAATTGTAACTGACTAATATGAATGTTATTGACCAAATAAGCGCTTCCGAATGGCTGTAACATAAAACCTCCAACCGAAAGCAAAGCAATAGACGCAAATCCTATCTGATAGTTTTTGTTACTTAGCGTATGCCAAAGGTGAAGAAAAGGACTTTTGTCTGATTGTAACTCGAGATGCTTCGTAATTGGCTGCATCTGAGTCAGAACGGCAATAAGAATCAATACGCCCAAAACAGCAATCATAATAAAAGAAGAATGCCAGCCCCAATGATTGGCAAAATACAACCCAAGCGGAATTCCTAAAATCTGGCTTGTTGCATACGCCATTTGTATAAAGCCCATCACACGCCCTCTTTGTTTGATTACGAATAAATCTGTCACAATAGCTAGTGAAACCGAACCGATTACGCCTCCAAAAAGACCGGTAAAGATTCGTGCTAAAAGTAATATCGTATAATCTATCGCAAACGCACAAAAAACAGTACCGATAATGAATCCGGTATAAAAGAAAATCAATAGTTTTTTTCGGTCAAACTTATCGGCAAAACCCGCAGCAAGCAATCCGGAAATTCCGGCGCTGAAGGCATAAGCAGAAACGGTAAACCCAAATTTGGCTGTTGTCATGTCAAGCGTTTTCATTAAGATATCTCCCAATGGAGAAATGATAACAAAATCGAGTATAACAGTAAATTGTAAAAGTGCCAGAATGGCAATAATTATGATTTGTTTTGAAGTAAAAGCAGTGCTTTCTACTGTAGTATTTTCCATTATAATTGGTTTATTTTGGTTAATTCAATTCCTGGCATTCATATCCAAGAGTATTGATAATTGCAATAATTGCCTTTGGCTCAAGCGTTTCTGAAACTACACGCAATACACAATCAACATCTTCATGATCTATACTCCATTGCTGTATGGCTGTGTGATTGTCCAGAGTTTGGTGCATAGTACAACCAGGCTCGGTTTTTTTAATATTGGTTTTAAAAATATGTATGGTATTTAAATCTGGTTTCATAATTTTTCATGGTTTTAAAGCTTTTATAGTAGCATCAAAAGCTTCTTTCATCATTGTATTGGTAAGTGAAAACGGCTTCCCTCCCATACTCTTACCCTCAGTATGAAAGTTTAATAAAGTATATAATGGTCCGTAAGCAATAGCCCAAAATACTTCAAATGACATGCAGGTTAGTTCATTATTATGCAGACTCTTATCTATAAATTGTTTCATGATCATTCTGAAATCTGAAAACTTCGTAGTAGAGTTTAAAATTATTTCCCCGTGTGGCGAGTGTTTGATAATCTCAAAGAAAGCTACGTTCTTAGGATATTTCATGGTAAATTCAGCCCTGTTTACCCATTGTATCCACAATCCTTCTTCAAAAGACATATCTGGAGAAAAATTCTTAATCGTACTAGAAAAAAATTCAAGAGCTACGCTTGCTCCTATTTTCTGAATTAAATCATCTTTGTCTTTATAGTAAATATATAATGTAGCAACAGAGATATTACAGGCTTTTGCAAGCTTGTTCATACTGAAACCCTGAAATCCGTCCCGCACAATTTGATCAATTGCCTTCTCTATTACCAGTTTTTCCTTGTCAATATCCCGTATTCTCATGCCATTATTTTTTACAAAGATAAAATAATAAATGAATGAACATTCTTTTATTTATTATTTTTAATGATTTTTTTTTAAATCGTTTTTAAACCATTCCATTATAGTGCCTTTTCTGTTTCTGGCAATCGGCAGAGAGATTTCTTTTATTCTTAGTGTAAAACCTTCAAGGTGCGTTACGTATTTGGTATTAACAATATAGGATCTGTGTATCTGCAAAAAATCATTTTCAGGAAGTTCATCTATTATGCTTTTTAACGTCTGGTGAATGATAATTTTCTTGCTGTTTTCTGAATAAACTTCAATGTAATTCTGCATGCTTTTGATATACAAAATCTGCGACGGCTGCACTTTTATCGTAATACCATTTTCTTTAAAAAACATTGGTTTTGAAATCTGTTCCTGCTGATACATCAAATCATACATCTTTTTTGCTTTTAAAACAGCTGCTTTAAAATCTTCAAAAAATATAGGCTTTAGTAAATAATCAATAGCATTGACTTTATATCCTTTTAATGCATATTCAGAATAAGCGGTCGTGAAAATAATCATCGAAGGTTTGTCTGAAATAAGCTTTGCAAACTCTAGTCCGTTTAGCAAAGGCATTTGGATGTCAAGAAAAATCAGGTCCACGGTTTCGTTTTTTAATTTTTCAAGTGCGAGATGTGCATTAGAAAAAACACCGGCATTGCTTAAAAAATCAAACTCTCTGATAAAGGATTGCAAGCCCTCCCTGGCAATTCTTTCATCGTCTATTACAATACATTTCATACGCTCGTTAAATTTAAAATCAACTGAACACTATAAGAATCAGTATCCTGAGTCAATTCTAATTCATAATTATCACAATAAGAAAGTTCCAGTCTTTTCTTTACATATTTCAAACCAACTCCTTCTTTTTTAATGCTTTGTGATTGTGGTTCTGCTGAGTTTTTTATATTTAAGACCAATTGATTTTCATCTTTTAGAAAAACATGCAGCTTTATGTAATTTTTCCTTTCTGTAAAAGAAGAAACATGTTTAAAAGCATTTTCTACAAAAGTTGACAGCAGAAAAGGAATTATCACAAGTTTATTTTCGGGAATATCCCATTGACATGAAATCTCAAGATCTTCGCCGGAGCGGTCTTTTTCTAATTCAAAATAATGTTTAAGAAAAGAAACTTCATCATCTAACTTAATCCATTTGTTTTGAGATTCATATACATAATAACGTAATATCTTGCTGTATCTGGATAAAAGTTCCAAAGCTTCATCCTGATCTTTACGAATTAGAAATTGCAGGTTATTGAGAATATTAAAAGTAAAATGCGGACTTAGTTGTGTTCTTAAATGATCAATTTCCATTTCGAGAACATTATTTCGTAATTCCTGATGTCTTTTGGCCGAAGCAATATTCTGTTTATACAATTCAATTGAATAACTCATTCCCGAAATTAGGATACTGACCAGCAACATCCCACAAAATAGCGATATGATGTCATTATCATGCAGAACACTTGGAGACAACATCATAATGGTTAGAAAATAGCTTTCGGCAGTAAGCAAAATCGATGTCAGTAAACTAATTGATAGAGCAGAAAAGACAAAATCTGCTGTATTGTGCGTATAAATATATTTTTTGATAAGAAGATTAAGAAAATAAACATGCACCCGCAAAGTCAAAATGAGTACAACAGCATGAATAAAAGCGACTCCAAAGCCAAAATCAGGGCTCGTAGAGAGTGACAATTGCAACAAAACAATAAGGAACAGAAAAGTCCAGAAAAGCAGACTCGCTCTTTTGATAGTAAACATAATAACAAAATTAGATTGTAAAATTAATTTATTTTCTATCCGCATCACTTACCGTTGGTCAACAAATCACGACCAATAGTCAAAAGCAAAAAAATGCACTGGTATGATACAATAGTTTTGCCTTGTCAAATTAAAAATATATAAAGATGAAAACAGGATTGATTACTTTGTTATTATTATTACTTGCTGCTACACAAGTAAAAGCGCAGATAAATATTCAGGCGGAATATTTTGGAGAATCCCATTATGCCGACGAAGACAATAACAAATTGGGAGAAAGCAAAGGTTCTGCAGCGGTTTATCAGGTAAATGTCAAAATTCCGATTTCGATGAAAATAAACAAAGACAGTCTTGCAGTCGTTTGGGGTGTAGCGCTTTCGGGCTCTTATACTTCGTTAAACAATAAAAATTTCACTCAGGATATGCTATTGTCGGATATTGTCAATGCGCAATTTTCCTTATTTAATATCACTCCACTAAACAAAAAATGGAATATGCTCACATTTGCCGGTGCGGGAATTTATACTGATCAGACCAAAATTTCAAAGATGGGTGCCCGAAATGTTCTTGGAAATGCCGGTGCTATTTTCATCAAAAAAATCAACTCAAAATTAGACCTTGGAGGCGGCGTTGCCTTCAACAATGCTTTTGGTTATCCAATGATATTTCCTGCTTTGTATATTAATTATAATTCTCCGGGAAAATATACTTTTAATGTTTCGCTTGTGAGCGGATTTCAATTATCGGCTGGTTATGAAATAAGTAAATATATGACCTTAAGTTTAATAGGCGAAATGAACGGGCAACTGGCTCTTCTGGAAAAAGACGGAAAAGATGTAATATTTACACATCAGTATGTTGTAACGGGATTAAGACCTGAGTTTAAAATTACTAAAAATATTACGCTTCCTGTTACTCTCGGAATCAGCGCTATGCGTCCGGCGTATTTTACAGAACGAAGTCTCAAAAACATTTTCAATAATAACAATAATTATCAGTTTCAGTTATCTCCTTATGCATCTGCTCAAATTAATTATAAATTTTAGCCCGTATCCTGAATGCTTTTTAATAAAAAATCCTGACAGAGAATTTGTCAGGATTTGCTTTTAAAATAACTCATCGGGATCAATCAAATTGGATAATTTTTCTTTTAACTCCTGATTCAAAAGGGTAAGACCAAATTGATACGAAGCATTCATCCAGCCAAAACCTTCCTCAGTTATATAATTAAACTCGGTACCGACGTTGCCATATTCGGCAAAAATCTTGTGTGAGCTTGTAGACAAATCAAATTTTTCGGGAATTGTACCATTATAATCAACTGCATTTCGGGTTATAAGCCACAGCCAGCGATAGATCATTTCCTGTGCTTCATCCTGAAAATTATAGTTCAATAAGCCTTTCCATAAAAATATCTGATGCGGCGCCCAGCCAAACGGATAATCCCATTGTCTCACCGGAGCATTGTCGCTTACTTTTGCAACCGCTGATTTTGTGCTTCCGGCAATGCCTCCTTTCATTTTAAATTTTGGCAATGTCTTTTTGATCAAAATTTCAGCTTGTTCCTGTGTAGCAATTTTTGCCCATAAGGGATAAAATGTCGTTGCCGCTTCAAAATGATACTGCTTTTCTATCGCAAAATTGTAATCATAATAAATTCCGTTTTCTTTGTTCCAGCACAATTCATTAATTTTTTGTTTTCGTTCTTCCGCCTTTTTATTCCAATAATTACTGGAATAAATCTGGTCAGTGTTATAAATAAATTTATCACTGAAATAATTTGAAATCAAAAAAGAAATATCACATTCGTATTTATACAGCAGACTATTGATCGCAACTGTGTTTAAATCAGCACAGATGCCAACTAATCTATTGGTTGTATCATGACCGCTTTCGCGCATACTTCTGTCATGTGTAAAGTAATGATCGAGATCGGCATCTAAGATTTCTCTCTCCAGATATTTCTTTTCAAATTCTCTCGTTGAAAGGTTGTACTTTGGTGCATATTTTTCTAAAATATCATCAAAATGTCCTTCTTCTACTTCAAACGGAAGTCCGATTCCCTCTGCTTTATATCGGTTTAATCCATTTGCAGTAAGTCGCTTTCCTTCTTCCATCCATACGGTTTTGTATTCTTTAATTGCCGTTTTTAAATGCCTTTCGATCCATGAAATATCTGGATTTGATTTCTCAATAATATCTATAATTAGAGAAGTGTACAAAGGCGGCTGTGTGCGGGTCAAATAATAACTTCTGTTGGCATTTAGAATTTTGCCGTAATGATCAATCTGATATTTAAAGTTTTCGGCCATGCCAAAAGCCAAATCAACTTTGTCATCAATCAAAAGTCCCATTGTGATGAAATAACTGTCCCAGCCATACATTTCATTAAATCTTCCTCCTGGAACTACAAAAGGAATTCCATCGGTTTTGTCATTTTTGGTTTGAAGAGCCAAAGCCAGAATTCCGGGTTTTTTGTTGAGTGATAAAACATATTCCGGTGAAATATCTTCGGGCAGGTGAACGACTTTTAACCTGGGATTTGAATGTTCTAAATTTTTGAAATACTCAAAAGCAAAAGCATCGCCCGCAGGAACATACAGATACGAAACTGCATTTTCTATCTTGTCGTCTTCTACTATTTTTTTTACTCCGGCTGCGTCAATCGTTCGTGTAAGGCCTTTCCAATACAAATCTTTTATTTTTCTGGAAATTCTCTTAACGGGATCTTCTGTGATTTCGGCTAAGTGGATTTCGGCAAACTCATTATCGCCTTTTTTAGATAATGCGAGTTCCTGCAGCAAATTAGAAAGTTGATATGTTCCTTCAATCGCAATAGAATTACCTTTTTCATCTTTGAGCAAAAAGCTTTTTGGGCCTTTGTCGTCAATCGTTATTTTTTTGTCGCCATCAGTATCTTCCTGAGCCAGTAATTGAGCAAGAGTCTGATTTATGTGTAATTTAAATTTCATTTTTTGAGGTAATTTTTTTGAGAATAAAAAAGGAAACCAACAATAAGGCCATTGGAATTAAAGTAAAATAAAATGCTTTTTCCGGGCCTTCGTTTTTAAACAACCAACCTGTAATACGTGAACCCAATGTACCGCCCAAAGCAGAAAAAATAACAATTAATCCTGTCATTGAACTCTGCAGGTTTTTTGGAAGGGAACTCAATACTATCGAATTCAGCAAAGGATATATTGGCGCAATAAACAAACCGATTAAAGGAAATGCAAATGCAATAAGCGGAATATCAGCAAGTGTATTAATATTTTTGACTTCCAGTCCAACTACATTTGGAAGTACAAAATAAACAATTAGCATGGCGGCAATTACACAAACCGATAAAACCCAAATCCAGTTTACTCTTTTGGTTATGATTCCCGCTACCAATCTACCTATTGCCAGTGAAATAGCTAAAATACTTGCCATCATAATACTTATGTTTTCAGGTAAATGAAGCACTTTGGTATTAAATGTTGGCAGCCATGAAAGGATTCCCTGCTCAATCATGACGAATAAAAAAACACTTATTACAAAAACAACTGTTAGCAACTTTGCAATGAGTTTAAACATTTGCAGAAAATCATCTGTAAAATTGACTCCGGCGGCTACTACCGTTTCTTCAAATTTGGTAAAAAACAGGAATAAAAAAGATACTATAGATAAACCTGCTAAGAACCAATAAACATTTAACCATGAATCAGGATCGCTTTCATTATTAAAAGCAGGAAATAAAAAATAAGCCAGTGCGATTCCGATCATAAAAACGCCTTCAATACTACTCATCAAAGCATTGTGTTCTTTCTGATTTTCTGTTACGGTACCGATCAGGGAATAAACCGATACTTTTATCAGGGCAAAAGACACACCGACAGTTGAAAATAATATTTTGGCATTATCAAAAGAATTTCCGAAATACATTGAAATACAGGCCAGAGTTACCAGAGCCAAACCTGTAAGCATTGCTTTTTTGTAGCCTATACGGGGGAGAAATGAGGCTATAAAGAAAGAGACAATGGCAATAGGCATGTCTTTAAAGGCTTCCAGAATACTGGCCTGTACTTCATCTACTCCGTAATTTTTTTGCGATTTAAGAATTACGATGCCTACACTATTCAATAAAATAGCAAAGACAAAATAATTGAGATAAAGGGATATTTTTATTCCTAAGTTTTTCATTAACAGATTGGTTTGCTTATAAATGAGACATTGTATAAAGTTATAAAAATACCAAATGCTGTCCTTGCAACAGCATTTGGTCAAATATCAAGTAACTAACAACCAACTAAAAGTTAACGGCTACCGAAAATCTAAAAGCGCGTCCTAAAATAGGTCTTGCCATAAACACATCGCTGGCCGCAGATGTAGTTTGTCTCGGATCTCCTTCTGTTAAACCAATCTCATTGAATAAGTTTGAGGCATCAACTGCAAAACGAAGATTATTGTATTTATAATTTAAACCTGCTCCTACTTCTTTGTATGCCGGTAAAACTTGTCTGTTGTCCTGATTGGTAAACTTTTTATCATAATAAGAGAATTGTAGATAAGCGCTGAAATCTTTTGTAATATCGACTTCCGGTCTTAGGTTACAGAAGAATTTAGGGATTCTTCTTGCTGTGTTTCCGTTAAAATCAAAAGTAGAACCATCTGCATTTGTACCTGTAAAATTGTCGTATTCCGGTTTTTGAACCGTAAATGTAAAATTCAGTTTAACCATTTCATATCTTGCATTGGTTTCTACTTCAAGTCCAATATTGTTTACGTCTGCAAATTTGTTTTCAGAGCTTCCGTCAGATAAAATATCGGTAAAGGCAACATTTTTTAAATTCATGTGAAACAGATTGGCATTCACAGAGAAAAATGAATTTGAAAATTTATAACCCAGTTCAAACTGATTTACTTCTGTGTTTTCTAATTTGCTTAAATCGGCTGCATTGTCATAGAATGATTCTTCGATTGGTGATCTGAAACCGTGGCTATAACGAACATATGATGCCATATTATCATTAAATTTATAATTTCCCGCGGCCGTATAGGACCATTCGCTTACATCATATCTCCAATAGGTATAAGGATTTCCTTTTATAGTCGTAACAGCGTCATCTGCAGTGTTGTTATCTATAACTCCTAAATCTTCTGCAAAGAATCTGGCATTATCACGGTATCCTGAATATTTGTCTTTATTATATCGTAAGCCTGCATTAAAAGTCAGATTATCAGTTGCTTTTATTTCTGCATCGGCATAAATGTCATTCAAAAGACCTTTTGTTTGCGCATCTCTTTCCAGCCAGGTAATTCTTTCTACACCATTCCATGTATGATTGATACCAGTTGTATTGTCTTCTACATTTAATAATCTCGGATTGTCTGAAACGCTTACCAAATACGAATTCCAGTTCCAGTATTGATTTGATTTCCAGTTAGAATAATAGTAACCAGCGGTCAGTTGTACAGGATCTAAATCAAAAGAAAAAGAGAAATTATTAGCAAAATTGTCCATTTTCTTGTGAATATACCAATGGTCTGCTCTCATAATCAAGGCATTTGGATCTACAGCAGCTCCGTTATCCACGTAAGTGTAAGTTAAATTAGCAGCAGTAGTATTCTGAATATCTGTTGCATATGCATCTTGTGTCCATGGTCCTCCGTTTGGAAAAATAGCATTGTAATTCAAATCAATAGTGGTTTGTTTGAATGCATTTTTGAAAGATACTTTATCTGAAATTTTCTTTTTGAATTCAGCACCAATTGAATTGATTACCGGATGAGATCCATCTTCCAAATCAGCGCTAAAAGTTCCGCCTCCGTATTGAGGAACATTCAAATGACTGAAGTTTACTGAAGTCAGCGTTCCATAATTAGGATCAAAACCGTCTATGCCTTCAATTTTTCCGTTATTGCTTTTTAATGGAATTGGCAAATAGAATGTATTTCTGTCATTGAGATGTTTAAAATTAACTCTTAAATAATCCCCATCGTCAAATTTATAGGTCAGGTTTCCTTTTATCTGTCCTCCTTTGTTGGCTGTAAAACCAGTGTTTCTTACCCCATTATCTGCGCGGTAAAAACCTCCGATATTAAAGAATAATTTATCCTGAATCAAAGCACCCGACAAATTAAGATCAGTTCTGAAAAGACCATAATCTGATGTTGAGAATTTGGCTCTTCCCTGAAAATCATTTTGTCCTGTTTTTGAAATAAAATTGATGATTCCTCCAGGAGCGTTGTTGGCAAATATTGATGCCGAACCACCACGTACAGCCTCCATTTTGCTTACGGTTTCATCCAGTCTGTAAAAAGTATCTGCGTTTGCAAACTGCAAAGCTCCGTCTTCAAAAACAGGCAATCCGTCTTCCTGAATCTGTACGTATTCATATGCTCCCGCAGACGGAATTCCTCTTGCAAAAAGGTTGTTTCCTATTTCTCCTCCAGATGCTTCTACCACAAATCCCGGAATTGTCTGTAATAGCGCTGCTGTACTTGCCGGCGCGCGGTCTTCTATCGCTTTTGCTCCCATTGTCGTAATCGCTACACTCGATTCGAGTTTAGATCTTGGGCTTGATGATCCCGTTACGACTACTTCCTGCAGGTTTTGAGATTCGGTTTCCAGAAACAAGTTTTCTTCTATCGATTCGCCCTCTTTTATGGTGATTTTTTTCTCAAAGCTTTTATATCCTACATTCGTTGCAGAAATAGTATAAGTTCCGGCCGCTACATTAGAAAATATATAAGCTCCATTGATATCTGTCACCACATTTTGGTCTGCTCCTTTTAAGGATACATTGGCTCCGGGAACGGTTTGTCCGCTTTCGTCGAATACTTTTCCGGAAACGGTAATTTTCTCCTGTGCAAACAAATTGCTTGATGTAAAAATTAGGCAAAATAATAACAGTAATCTGCCTAAATACGTATTAATCAGTTTCATTTTTTTGTGGTTTGGTTAGTAAAATTTGTAATTGTTAATGTAAACTTAATAACTAATTGAAACCTGATGACGAAATTACAACCGAAAACGTTTTCGAAAACACCAAAAACGTTTTCGAAAATTAAATTTATACAGATGAAATTTATTTTAGTACATTTATTTTATGAATGATACTAAATTAATTGATATAGCTTTTGCACTCGGAATTTCTGTTACGACAGTCTCTAAGGCGTTAAAAGGCTATAGTGATGTTAGCCAAAGTACGCGTGCAAAGGTCATGGAAATGGCAGATAAGATGAATTATATGCCAAATTCTGTTGCTGTAAATCTTCGCACCAACGAAACCAAAACAATCGGTGTTATTATTCCGGCAACGGTTCACCATTTTTTCTCCAGTGTTTTAAACGGAATTTTGGAGGAAGCCGAAAAAAGAGGTTACCTGGTTATCATTCTGCAATCGAGCGAAAAATATGAACTTGAAAAGAAACAGGTTGCCTTATTATTACAAAAAAGAGTCGATGGTATTTTGATGTCTCTTTCTAATGAGACAGATGATTTCTCTCATATTAACGATGCTATCCGAAAAAATACGCCAGTTGTTTTATTTGATAAAATTGCCAAAAGAGTCGATTGTTCTAAAGTGGTTATAAATGATATGAAAGCGGCTTATGATGCCGTGACTTATTTAATAGAAAAAGGATTTAAAAAAATAGCACATTTTAGAGGTTCTTATGTTCCTCAAAATTCTATTGATCGTTTTCTGGGATATAAAAAAGCACTGGAAGATCATGGCATAAAATACGATCCGTCTTTAGTTTATGTATGTGATCATAATACTGATTTTGAAGACGGCTACGAAAATGCCGAAAAATTAATGGCAGATCATAATGATGTTGATGCCGTTTTTGCGGTTACCGATTTGGTCGCGATCGGAATCATTAAATATTTTAATGATAAAAAAATAAAAACTCCCGAACAAGTTGCCGTTTTCGGATTTAGCAATTGGTTTATGAGTACGGTAATTTCACCTAAGCTAACTACAATCGATCAGCCTGGTTATGATATAGGGTATCGTGCGGCTTCTATATTAATTGATGAAATTGCACAGATTAAAGAACATATTCCTGTAGTGCATCAAATTATTGAATTGCCAACTCACATTATTGAAAGAGAGTCTACACAGCGATTTAATAACTAAAAGTCCGGTTTCAAAAAACTAAAAAGTCCCTTGATAAACGGGACTTTTTAATGAATTCATCTGCTGAAAAAGAAGTTATTGGTTATTCTTTAATTACATTAAGTGCCAGGCTTTTTGCTCTGTAACTATTAAAAATCATAAACAAAACAGTAACAATCAAAAGCAAAGAAAGATCTGCTGCACCAAGTAATAACTGGCTTTTTACTTCGAATAAATTAGTAAATCCGTAACTGAATACAGAACTGATCATATACATCACGCCGCCTGTAAGTCCGCTTGCTACACCTGCATTTTTTGAAAAACGGGTTAGACAATACGCATACACAATATTAAAAATAAATCCTCCGGCGATATGGATTCCGATTATAAAACCAATCAGCGTATAAAGACTGCTGGTGTAAGAAGCGGTAAAAATCATTAGAAGTACGAGGATTATCTGGATTCCAAATGCAGTTCCAACTTTTTGGACCAGCGGTTTTTTAATCAATGATTTTGCAATGATTCCGCCTGTCATCAAAGAAAAACCGGATAATAAAGAGCTGTAACCTGTTGTAATTGCAGAATATCCCAAAACATGTTCGATAATAAAAGGGCTTGACAGACTGTACACAATCACAATCCCAAAACAAATTCCGATAATGATAAGACCAAGGGTAAAATCGGCTGTTCTGAGCATTCCTGAATAGGTTTCTACAATTGATTTTAGTTTAAAGGGCTGATAATGTTTTAAGGATTCTCCGCTGTAGACCAACTCCAGAATGGCAAAAGCCAAGGATAATACACCAAGGAAATAAAAATTAGATCTCCATCCGAAACTATTTTGCAGATATCCGCCAAGAAACGGTGCCATAATAGGTGCACACGCCCAGATAATCGAAAATAAACTAATATAGCTTTTTAGTTTTTCGCCAGAAAAAAGATCAACAAAATAAGCTCGTTTTCCTACTACAATAAGCGCAATCGTAATTCCCTGAATGATTCTCATTGCATATATCACATAAATATTGGGAACCAATGCAATAACAAAACTGGTCAAGGAGAATAATACCAATGAAGCAACACCTATTTTGTATCTTCCGAAACTGTCTAATATGCTCCCGATAAAAAACTGGCTTACCCCAACACTAAACATAAATAATACCAGTGACAGCTGTACAGCAGCCGCAGAAACACTCAAATCACTTGCCATGGCCGGAAGTGACGGTAAATAAATATCTGTTGCAAAACCGGATAGCGGAATCAATGCAAGGGCTAGTAAAGTACTAAAGCCCTTGTGGTTTTCTTGTAAAGTTCTCATTTCTTGTAGTCTAAGTTATGCTCCGTGCGCTTCATCAGAAACGGTTTTCCATTCTGCAAAGCTTTGCAGACGTTCTTCGTATACTTTTGTAACTGCAGGATAAGCAAATGAACCCAGTAATAATCTTAGAGGAGGTTCTGCTGCATCTACCAGCTTTAAGATAACCGGTGCTGTTGCTTCTGGTTTTCCAAAAATTCCCGGAGTTGATACTGCCTCATTAAAACCTGCTTTTACAGGATCATAAACTGACATACTTTTGGTTTGAAAAGCAGATTCTCCAGACCAGTCTGTTGTGTAACCGTTTGGTTCAACCAGAGAAACATTAATTCCAAAACCTTTAACTTCTGATGCAAGTGTTTCGCTTAAACCTTCTACGGCAAATTTTGAGGCATTATATAATCCCAGAACCGGAAGTGTTACCAATCCTAAGAAACTCGATACCTGAATAATATGACCGCTTTTTTGCTCGCGCATAATAGGCAGGACAGCCTGAGATAACCAAAGCACACCAAAAAAATTAGTTTCCATTTGATTTCTTGCTTCTTCTTCTGATGTTTCTTCAACTGCACCAAACAAACCATATCCTGCATTGTTTATCAGGACATCAATTCTTCCAAAATGATCTTTTGCCTTATTTACTGCTTCAAATGCAGCTTTTCGGTCGTTTACGTCCAATTGAATTGGCAATACCAAATCTCCATATTGCTTTTTAAGTTCCTGAAGTGCTTCGGAATTTCTTCCTGCAGCTACTACTCTATCACCACGTTTTAAAAATGCTTCTGCCCAGATTTTCCCAAATCCTTTTGTGGCTCCTGTTATTAAAATTACTTTTGACATTCTGATTATATTTAATTATTAAACTTCTATTAAAATAGACCGAACGGTCTAAAAAATGGTAAAAAAAATATGTTATAACACATATCTTATAAAATCTTCCTTAATGCTATCCAGCACAATAGCCATCTGTTGGTTCCCTACTAGTTTTCCGCATAAGATTCCGCCTTCTACCATTGCAAAAATCTTTATACTTAAGACTTCCGGATTTACTTCTTTTGACAATTCATTATTCCGGATTCCTTCTTCAATTATATTAAAGAATCTTTTCTGTGCAGAATAAGCCGCTCTTTTAACCTGCTCTTTCATTACTGGGTTGGTGTCATCTGCTTCTGTTCCAAAATTCAATATCGGACAGCCTTCCATCATGCTCTGATCATTTTTATAAACGTCCAGTAAATTAAATAGTTTTTCCTGTGCCGATTTTCCTTTGGCAACAGCCAAATCTAATTTATTTGCCAGTTGTGATCTTAAATACATAAAGGCCTCCATGCAAATTTCTTCCTTACTTTCAAAATTTCCGTAGATTCCTCCTTTAGCCAGTTTTGTAGCTTCCATAATATCGCTCATAGAAGTTCCGGCCATTCCTTTTTTATTAATAATTGGTGCTGCTGCTTCTATAATAAATTGTCGGGTTCTTTCTGCTTTGCTCATAATCTCTCCTTTTGACATTGCAAATATAAGACCGCTCGGTCTAAAATAAAAATATTTTAACTTTTATTTTAAAAAGAACAATTCAAAAAAGGTATTTGCATTGTTTTTAAAATAGAAAAATGACAGGATTTATTGGCTTTGACGATACAATTTTAAATCAGTAATTTTTTAAACCGCATTTATTTAATTTAACAAAAGCTTTTTATTTATAGTCTACAAAAAGTACTTCAGAATCAGAACCTTCCAGATACGATAAATCTTCTATGTTTCGTTTTCCTACCAATTTCCAAAAACAATCAGCATTCTCGGGAAACGGTATTTTTAGACTTTGGGTTATTTTATTTCCGCTGGTATGAAGATAACCGGAAACATAAGCGAGAATATGCCTTTCATTAAAACATTCGAGAAATTCAGGTCTTATTTCTACATTGGTTGCAAAACATACTTTCCCTTCACCAGGTAATGATGGCAAAAATGGAATTTTGATACAATCAGCAATTACTTTGATATCTTTTTCTGCAATTTTCAGCATATTTAAAATTAATCAATTTGGTCTTAACAAAAAAACTCCTGTTCAATTGAACAGGAGTTTACAACAAATTAATTTCCAGGTATTCTGAATTTATATTTAAATCAGACTGTTAACCCACGGGTTAACCATCCTCTTTTATTGGCAGTTACTATGGCATAAGGCGTTATCCAGAATAAACTAAAAGTATAAAAAATGCTGTACGAATAAGCCCAGAAAGCTTCTGACAGACTATATCTCTTGGCATAAAACAGTACCGGAAATGTTGATACGATTAATATGCTTAATAAGGTTGAACTTAAAAACAGCAATGGATGCGTTGCAATAAAAATCAACATAAAAATTAGGAACGGATAAGCTAAAATAATTTTTAAGGACTGGTTGATAAACAAAAGTCTTGCACCAAATTTAGATTCTTCTCTAAAATCTTTAAAAACATATTTTGCCATCATCAGATTCTCACGTACATTACTTCTGCTCCATCTGATAAACATTTTATATAAACCTGTATATTCTTCCGGCACATTGGTCAATACATAAGCATTTCTTTGAAACAATACATGAAGTCCTTGTTTCAGGATCATGTTTGTCATGGCACGATCTTCTCCAATATCAGATGGCTGTCCCATAAAAGTCTGGTTAATCCACTCCGGAAGACAGTTCATTACAGCATCTCTTCTGTAAGCTGCTGCTGCCCCTGGAGTACAAAGAACTGATCCCAATTGGCTTTCGGCAGAACGCATGAATTCAAAACTCATTACGAAACTTACATTTAACATTTTTGGAAGAATTGCTTTTTTATTGTTCAAAACCTGAACGTTTCCGGCAACTGCACCACATTTTTCGTTTACTACAAATGGGCTTACTAAATTTCTCAACGTATCCTTTTTTACGATAGAATCGCTGTCTACAGTTACAAAGATTTCTCCTGTACCCAATTCAAATCCACGGTAAAGTGCGTGACGTTTTCCGCCGTTTTCAGGCTGCTGAAAAATAGTTAATCGGTCTCCCAATTTTAATTTTGCCTGCTGCATCCAATACCAGGTATCATCTTTACTACCATCGTCAATAGCAAGGATTTGTAATTTTTGTTCCGGAAAATCGCTGTCTGCAAGACTTAGCAATGTATCCCATACCAGTTTACCTTCATTGTAGGCTGGAACTATAACGGTACAAGTTGGCAGCAATTCGTCTGAAACTGATTCTATTGGCTTGTATTTAAAGAAAAGATATAAATTGTATAGAAAAACGCCGCACTGGAAGATAAATAAGGCTACGGCTAATATTAAAAAAGGAAATCCAATAGTTGAATTTACTCTGTCGATATGAAACTGATCAAAATCTGGTTGAAATTGAAATACCATAAAAGCTCCCGCAAACAATAATGCAAAAGTACCTGACAGCACAATTGCTCCTAAGCGTGAGGTTTTTTCTTTTTCTGATGTTGTTGATTTACTGTTAACACGAAAAATGGAACTGTTTATAGAAAGTTCATTAGTAGTATTGATGTCGTTGGCTGTGGTATAAAATTGGTCTGAAATAATTGTTTCACTTTTCATATTGCACTTCTAATTTATTTGTATCTGTATGGCTTTTATTTAAATTTTTACTGATAGTAAGGATTTACACAAACCAATTTAGCAATGGGCGTGCCATTACAGTACAAGATACAGTATGAGCGTTTTATGATAGTTTACATGATTTTAATGTGTATAAAGTTTATACACTTGTACAATGTTTATACAGATTTTGTGTGTATCCAAAGATAAATTTTGTAGTAAACACGGCTGTTTTGAGCTGGCACAGCGGCAAAAATTTTACCATTTATAAGAGTCAAATGGTCGTTTATGATTTGTTCTTTTATAACGACAAAAAAAGGAAAATAGTATAAGTGCTATTTTCCTTTTTTCAAAAATAAATTAAGACTTTTGTCACTCAATGCTTTAGTCTTTTTCACCTTTTATAAATTTTCCTTCTTTAGTAAATTCCAGATCAATTTTGTTTGTCAGGTCGATATCAAGGTCTTTGTGTCCGTAATCAATGTGTGTGATTTTTTCATTCGGATAGTTCTTTGTCACATAATCTTTGACAGCTTCCGGAATGAAAGCAGTCGGAATCGGTTTGTCACCACCGTCAACTTCGCGGTATGAACCGTCTTTCCAGAACTCTACCTCTGTGCCATCTTTAAATTTTACTTCGTATCCCTTTTCTCCATGCTCAGCATCTTTCTTTGCCACTTCAATTTCAGAATTACTAAAATGTTTTTTTAGAAAATCCTGTGCAGGCTGTGGCAGTTCTGTTACTGCAATTTTCTTTTGTGCGTTGGCCGATATTGCGAAAACCAGCAATAATGCAGCACTAATGATTTTTATTTTCATGGCTAAAATTTTAGTGATTATATACACTAATTTACAACATGAGAAAATATTTACAAATAAATTTAAGAAACCTTTATAATTTAAAATACTTATATCCAATTAGATATAATGCCACAAAGATTATTTTCATATAAATCCTGAATTGATAAAACCGAATATTTTTTTACCGCTTATGATTTGAGTCATAAAAAAAGTTTTAGTGCTGCTCTAAATTTGTGAAAGTAAAATTTTGAAGCGCTTTATCATTATTACCATCCACAATTTAAATCCTAATCCTATATAAATATCATAAAATGAATACTTATCAGAAAGAACTTATCAAAGCCACCATTCCAATTTTAAGAGAAAGCGGCGAAGACCTTACCAATCACTTTTATGCCCGAATGTTTAAGGCACATCCTGAATTGCAAAATATGTTCAACATGGGAAATCAGGCCAACGGCAGACAAAAATCGGCTTTGGCAAATGCGGTTCTGGCTTACGCCGAAAATATAGATGACCCAACTGTTTTAATCGGCGTCTTAAAAGGAATTGGCACCAAACACAGAAGCCTAAATATCCAACCCGATCAATATAAAATAGTAGGAACACATTTAATTGCTTCTATAGGCGAAGTAGTTGGCGAAGCTGCCACTCCAGAGATTCTTGATGCCTGGACTGTTGCATTTTATCAGCTTGCACAAATTATGATCGATCTTGAAAAAGAATTATACGACGAAAATATAGCAAAACCGGGAAGCTGGAACGGGTGGAGAAAATTTGTCATCGAAAAAATAGTTCAGGAGTCTGCAGAAATTAAATCGTTTTATCTTTACCCGGAAGACAAACAGGCAATTGCAGATTTTCATGCCGGTCAGTTTATAAGTGTTCAGGTTTTTGTTCCTGAATTAAATCTTTTGCAACCAAGACAATATAGTTTATCAAGTGCCTCTAATGATGAATATTACAGAATTTCGGTAAAAAGAGAAAGCGGAATTGCACCAAATCCATCAGGATTGGTTTCTAATACCTTACATTCAAAATCAGAAGGTGATGTAATTTCCATTTCATCTCCGGCAGGATTATTTCATTTAGAAAAAGATTCACAAAATCCTCTGGTATTAATCAGTGGCGGAGTTGGCCTTACCCCGATGCTTAGTATGCTGGAAACGAATTTAAGTTCTCTTCAGAACAAAAAAACAATCTGGATTCACGGCTGCAGAAATGAATCGGTCCATGCTTTTAAAAATCAGATTATTGACATACAGAAAGAAGCAAAACACTTGGAAACTTTTACGTTTTATGATATGGTAGAAGATCATAACGAAACTTCAAACCAAGTTATAAAAGGTCGTGTTGATCTTCATAAATGCAAAGAAGCTATATTACTGGATGAAGCAAAATTCTATATATGTGGTCCTGAAATGTTTATAAAAACGCAATATGAAGCACTTATTAACCTGAATGTGAATAAGAAAAATATTTTTTACGAAGAGTTTGGCCCGCAACTTATTAATTTGAATTAATTGAGAATTAACAGATCTTACCCAATTTCTGCAAAATGCTATCAAATAAAACTAAACAGCTTTCATATTATGGAGGCTGTTTTTTTTAAACCAGTTTGATTTATAAAATACTTTTCAGTAAAAAAGAAAATAATGCTGCTTAAAAAATATAAAATTACATCGATCCAGTCTCCTGTATATCTGGGGTTAAATCCAGGCAGGTAATATTCAAAATAAAAAGAATAATAGGACGCCAGACCAATTATAAAAAATAATGGAAGCCTAAAAAATGCTTCTTTTTTTAACCGCCGAATACCAAAAGAAATACCTCCAAGAATAATAGGAAGGCATAAAAAATCATTAACGTAGTTGTTTATAATAACAGGCAATTCAAATTCTAAATGCTGAATGATATAAATACAACATGCTACACAAGAAATATTGGCATAAATAAATTTATACCAAAATAAATTTTGACGAGTTTTATTCTGAATTTGAGTTATAGTATTCATACTTCTTAAATTCGATTTTTACCCCGCTGCTACTGCAATAACCGCTGCAATAAGACCGCCAACAACCATCGCAAAAAATAACCAGACTGAATATATTACCTGAGAAAATAATCTGATAAAGGGATTTTGATGTTCTGAAGCTTTTCTTAAAAATTCATCAATTGCACTTGGCTTTTTGGTTTTGTCCTCCTCTATTTTTTGTGCAATCTTTTTTTCCTGTTCCAGTTTTCTTTTAAGAATCACATTTATAATCACACCACAATTACTGCAATAATCTGTATCAACATTTACAGTATTACATTCCATGCATTTTATATAAGATTTGTCATTCATAGAAACATCAATTTAAAAATCTTTTAAGCAAAGTTAGTACTTTAAATAACGATATTCCACTGCATAAAAACTAATTAACCGGAACTAAAACAAATTTTCTTTAAATAATTTTGAATCGCCATTAATTAATTTGAATTTTACTTATTGATATTCTGTAAACGCCACTTTCAATTTAAAACAAAATGAAAACAATCTTCATTACCGTAATCCTTTTTATCGTCTTTTTTTTTGTAATCAGACAGTTCATTTATAAACCTTATGTCTGGAAAAAAGCAATTAACAGTAAGGAACATCAATTGCAGGAAGGAAGTTTTATTTTTAGCAAACAAAGCGGTTCTAACGGAAGTCAGAGTTTTACAACTCATTATTATGTTTTTAAAGTTATAGAAATCAATGGCGATTATGTACGCCTTTCTGTGATTAGGAGATTGTCTGAGAGAGATAAACTTGCTGAGGGTGATTTTTCTACAACATCTGCTCATTATAAGCAATTGAAGAAAAACATAAAAGAAATTCTGATCACACCAATTCTAACAGAAGATTTATACAAAGGCGAAGGTCCAACTTATATGCTTAATGATTATTTGATCTCTAAATATCCCAGTTTAAATAAATCACGTTATTATTATGAAGATATTCCGGAAAATAACAAAAATAAACCTTTGCCTACAAACACGCTCGAGTTGAATTTGTACTTTAACCTGGTTTATTCTAAAAAGGAAATTATTGAAAACGGAAAACTTACTCCGTGGATTATGAATAATAGTCTTAAAAATGAACCTGAAATTGCAGATGGCCTTTCTAAAAAAATAGATTTGATACTCAATTAAAATAATTTCCATTCTAATTTTTCTCAGTAAATACAATAGTTAAAAGCTGAATGAAAAATAAAAATAAAAAAAACATACTTTTTTTGTCCAATTCTAAAAGTTCGGTTGTCATTAGGGTATAACATTTAAATTATACAACATGGAAACTAGAATTAATTTATTCGAAAAAGGTCAAAAAGCATTAGCACCATTATTTGGGATTACAGGTTATCTGAAAAAAACGACACTTGAAAAATCTCTTGTAGATTTAGTAGATTTCAGGGTATCACAAATCAACAATTGCGCATATTGTTTAGATATGCACTCAAAAGAAGCTTTGGCTCACGGTGAAGATATCCAACGTTTATTAGGAATTAGTGCGTGGAAAGAAACTCCTTATTTTACACAACGTGAGCGAGTTGCCCTTGCCTGGGCAGAAGCCGTTACCGCTTGCGATGTGCCGGATGATATTTACAATCTTGCGCATGCGGAATTTTCTGATGAAGAATTGATCGATCTTACGCTTGTAGTTACAACAATTAATACATGGAACCGTTTTAACCTTGCTTTTCCTAATACTCCGGGAACTTACAGAGTGGGACAATTTGGTTAAACAATAAAATGGCTGTTTTTATTCTGTAAAACATTAAATTTATAGTGGGATAAAAACAGCTTTTTTTCTTTTAAAAATGCAATTTTATAACGTATTAAACATAAAAAAATGAATGAATTTTTATTAATTTTCAGAAGAGATTTTATATCAAAAGAAGCACAACCTTCTCCGGAAGAATTGCAGCAGCATTTGCAACAATGGCAAAACTGGTTTGGCAGTTTGGCTGCTCAGGATAAACTAGCAAGACCTTTGCAGCGTTGGGACGGCCAGGGAAAACTGGTTGGCGCTAAAGGAATTACAGATGGCCCTTTTGTAGAAATCAAAGAATCTATTGGAGGTCTGATTATTGTAAAAGCCAACAATTATGATGAGGCTGTGGAAATTGCACAAGGATGCCCAGTTTTGAATTTTGGCGGAAACGTAGAAATCAGAATGGCGATGTAAAATTAAAGTTCCAATTTTTTAAAATTCCAAATTCCAATTCTCCGCATACTTATTATCACACAAAATGAAGTCAAAAGCTTTACAAGTTTGTAAAAAACCTGTTAGCTGTATAACAGTTAAAATTGGAATTTGGAGTTTGGAATTTTAAATTTGATATATTATTACTTCTATGGAGAACAAAGAGCTTATACCCAACCTGTTTAGAACCGAATATCAAAAAATAGTTTCAGTTCTTTGCAGCTTATTTGGTATTCATCATATCGAAATTGCCGAAGATATTGTGAGTGATACCTTTCTGGCGGCTTCAGAAACCTGGGCTATAAAAGGAACTCCGGAAAATCCAACTGCATGGCTGTATACAGTAGCCAAAAATAAAACCAAAAATTATCTGAAGAGAAATGCTGTTTTTGAAACTAAGATCGTTAGCGAAATCAAATATAACTCGCCATTAAATAATCCTGAAATCGACATCGATTTATCTGAGCAGAATATTGCAGATAGCCAGCTTGCCATGATATTTACGGTTTGCAATCCCTGTAATTCTGATGAAGCACAGATCGCACTGGCACTTAATTTACTTTGTGGTTTCGGGATAAGTGAAATTGCCGATGCTTTTCTTTCGAACAAAGAGGTCATTTATAAAAGAATCAATCGCGCTAAGGAAAAACTCAAGGAAGAGAATATCAAAATACAAAATCCCAGCAGTTCTGAAATAAAAAACAGAATGCAAACGGTTCTCAAAACTATTTACCTTTTGTATTCAGAAGGTTACTACTCTACTTCTCAAAATACTACTTTGCGAAAAGATCTTTGCGCAGAAGCCATGCGCCTTACTTTTTTATTGATTCAGAACCAAAACACCAATCTGCCCGAAACCAATGCCCTGATGGCGCTAATGTGTTTTCATTCTTCCAGATTTGAGGCCAGAACATCAGAAAATGGAGAAATTATTTTGTATGAAGATCAGGATCAATCACTTTGGAATAAGGAATTAACAGACAAAGGGACTTATTTTCTGAGTCAGTCTTCAACCGGAAAAAAGCTTTCAAAATACCACCTCGAAGCGGGAATTGGATATTGGCATACGATCAAAGAAGAAACTGCCGAAAAGTGGGAACGCATTCTGGAATTGTACAATAATCTCATTATTTTAGAATATTCTCCAATTGTTGCCTTAAACAGAACATATGCTTTGTCTAAGGTTAAAGGCAAAAAAGAGGCTATTGTCGAAGCCGAAAAACTTAACTTAACAGATAATCATTTTTATTATTCCCTTCTTGGAAATCTATACGCAGATTTTGATAAGCAAAAAGCTTTAGAAATATTATCAATTGCTTTTGACTTGGCAAAAACAGTGTCCGACAAAAATGTTATTCGCAAAAATATTGAGCATCTGAACCAAAAATAAGCAATAAATACAACATCATTGTTAATTTTTTAAAATTCATTTAAACCTTGCATCAATAGGACTTCGTAAGAAATTACTTTAAAAAAGTATATATTTTTTTTAAACAGCTGTTAAATCTTTAATAAAAACTAATAAAATATTTTGCAGGAAAACGTATATTTGAGTAAACAGAATATATTTTATCGTGCAAGAACAAACAAAATCACATAGTTTTATTTTTCCAAAATCTTCTACGGGAGTTGACGGGCTGGATGAGATTACCAATGGTGGTTTTCCAAAAGGAAGACCTACATTAATCTGTGGCGGTGCCGGTTGCGGAAAAACGTTGTTGTCAATGCAATTTCTTATAAAAGGAATTACTGACTACAACGAACCCGGAGTTTTCATGTCTTTTGAAGAACCCTCCGATGACCTTACTTTGAATGTAAAATCTCTTGGCTTTGACCTTGAAAAACTAAAAAAGAGTAAAAAATTAATTGTCGATCATGTCAGAGTAGAAAGATCTGAAATAGAAGAAGCGGGTGAATATGATCTTGATGGACTTTTCATAAGATTAGGACATGCTATAGATTCTATCAAAGCAAAACGTGTTGTATTAGATACTATCGAATCTTTATTTGCAGGACTTGATAATCAGGCAATATTAAGGGCAGAATTGAGAAGATTATTTAGCTGGCTAAAACAGAAAGGAGTTACAGCGGTTATTACCGGAGAACGTGGAGAAGCTACTCTGACCCGTCAGGGATTGGAAGAGTATGTTTCTGATTGCGTAATAGTTCTGGATCACCGTGTAACTGAGCAGGTTTCTACCAGAAGGCTTCGAATTATAAAATACAGAGGTTCAACTCATGGTACAAATGAGTATCCGTTTCTTATTGATGAAAATGGTATTTCGGTGTTGCCAATTACCTCTTTAAAATTAAACAACGAAGTTTCTTCTGAGATTGTTTCTTCAGGATTAGAAGGATTAGACGGAATGTTTGAGGGTGGTGGATTTTACCGCGGAAGTAATATTCTGGTCTCTGGTACGGCAGGAACAGCTAAAACAACAATTGCCTGTTATTTTGCCACTCAACAATGTAAAAATAAGGAGAGAACAGTCTATTTTGCTTTTGAGGAATCACCACAGCAATTGGTTCGAAATATGAAATCGGTTGGTGTAGATCTGCAAAAGTTTCTGGATAACGGTACTTTACAGATTCATTCGTCAAGGCCTTCACTTAATGGTCTTGAGCTTCATTTACTTACACTTCGAAAATTAATTAAGGAATTTAAACCTACTACAATAGTTATTGATCCTATCAGTAATTTAATCACTGTAGGAAGTGAACACGAAGTAAAATCAATGTTGGTGAGGCTTATAGATATGCTAAAAGTGAACAATATAACGGCACTTTTTACGTCTTTAAATAAACAAACTGAAAATTTCAGGCCTGATCTTGCAGAAGAATCTGTATCTTCATTAGTGGATACCTGGATCTCAGTACGTGATATGGAAGGAATTGGAGAGCGAAACCGCGGGGTTTTTATTATAAAATCAAGAGGTATGGGGCACTCTAATCAGGTAAGGGAGTTTATTATAACAAACAAAGGAATTGAATTACTGCATGTAGAACTAGGCCCGCAGGGAATATTGACAGGTTCTGCAAGAAAGTCATACCAATTCAAAAAAGCCATGTCGGATATTAAACTTCAAAATGAAATTAGCAGAAAAGACAGGGAAATTGAGCGCAAGCGAAAAGTTTTGCAAGCCAATATAGAAGCACTTAGAAATGAATTTGAGTCTGCCGAAGAAGAACTAAGTATTCTGAAAGCGACAGAATTGCTACATGAAAAATTGTCTTCTAACAGAAAAAAAGAGTAGTATGAAAAAAGAAGTTGTAGCCGAATGGCAGTTATTGCTATATATAGCAGGACAAACGCCAAAATCAATAAGGGCACTGGAAAACGTAAAGAAATACGCAGAGGAATATCTGGCAGGAAAATACAGCATCGAAATTATCGATTTGCTCAAAAATCCGCAATTGGCAGAAGGCGACCAAATTTTGGCTGTCCCTACTTTGGTCAGAAAATTTCCTGAGCCAATCCGTAAAATTATAGGTGACCTTTCTAATGAAGAAAGAGTGCTTGTTGGACTTAATATCAAACCAGTAAAGTCATAAAAAATGGATAACTCATCTGATGATTCAAGAGCGTCCAAACATAGGTTTACACTTTTTGTTGCTGGTATGTCTGTAAAATCCGGACGTGCAATAGAAAATTTGCGGAAAATATGCGATCAATATCTTCAAGGCAATTACGAGCTCGAAATTATAGATATAAGCCGTGACAAAGAGCAGGCGTTTACACATCAAATCGTTGCTGTTCCGACGCTAATAAAGACAAGCCCGGAACCAAAAAGAGTCATTATAGGTGACTTATCAGACACAAAGAAGGTTTTAAAAATTTTAAATATAGAGGAATAAATTTGGAGGATAAAAATTTATATATCGAATCCTTATTAGCAGAAATAGCATCTTTAAAAGAGGAACTATACGAATCAAATGGTATTGTTGAGGCTATAAAACAAGGAGATGTAGATGCGTTGGTATTAAATAATAATGGGGTTGCAGAACTTTATTCATTAGAAACCGCAGACTATACCTTCAGGCTCCTGATTGAAAAATTTGGACAGGGAGCGCTGAGCATTTCCAGAAATGGCCTGATATTATACTGTAACGATTATTTTGCAAAACTTGTAGGTGCGCCTTCAGAAAAAATAATCGGAAAATATTTGTATGAATATTTCAATAATCAAAAGAACTTTGTTTCGCTTATAGAGGCTCTTAAATATGGTGTTACTACACATGAAATTGTTTTTAATACCAATGATGAGAGAAAAACTTTTCCTGCTTATATTGCCCTGACAGATCTTGAGCCTTCTGTACAGGGAATTGGTGTTATCATAACAGATTTGACAGAAAAGAAAAAACATGAAGACGCCTTAATTCATCATCAAAAAGAGCTCGAGGAAAAATTAAATGAACTAAACAGGATCAACAAAAATCTTGGAGAGTTTATACACGTAATATCTCATGATCTTAAAGAGCCACTGAGAAAAATAGTGATGTACAGCCAAAGAATAAATGCCGAAAAACTAGCTGTAGATGATGCCAAAGCTATGAATGTAATGAAATTATCGGCAGTACGGTTAAATTCGCTTGTTGACGATTTGGTGAGTTATTCTTCTCATACAGTACAGGAAGAACTTACCGAGGTAAATCTGGCCGAAATAATTGCTGAAGTAAAAGAAGACCTCGAAATCATAATAACAGATAAGAAAGCAGATATACAAATAGGGAAATTACCTGTTCTGCGCGCTTCTAAAGTGCAAATGCGACAGCTGTTTTCTAACCTGATTTCAAACGCCATTAAATACAGTAAAGAATCCGTTCCTCCTGTTATCCAGATTTTTCAAATTGGAGATTTTGATATAAAAGACCCCAATCAAAACAACAAATTTGTGCAAATTAAAATAAAAGATAATGGTATTGGTATGGAAGAAGGTCACCTAACGAAAATTTTTACCATTTTCCAGCGTTTGCATGCGAAGAACGAATACTCCGGAAACGGAATTGGTCTTGCAATCTGTAAAAAAATAATGGAAAATCATTCGGGGTATATAACCGTAGAAAGTAAACTTAACGAAGGCACTACATTTAATCTATATTTCTCAATATAAAAATGCAAAAAATGAACCTACACATAATTATTGCCGAAGATGACATTGATGACGCAGATATCGTCTGTGCCGCTTTCAATAAGAATCCGCATTTTGATAAAGTCAGTCTGGTAACAAACGGTGAAGAACTTTTGAATTACTTAAAAGACCCCACAAAAGATACACCCGATGTAATTCTTACTGACATTAATATGCCTTTGAAAGACGGAATCGAAGCCCTGCAGGAAATCTTGAATACTGATGAAATTAAGCACCTGCCCTGCTTTGTTTATTCGACCAGTATAAATCCGGCGTACAAAGAAAAATGCGATCAGTTGGGTGTAAAAGCATATCTGATTAAACCGTACTCGATAGAAGGTTTTGAGGAAATTCCGAAAAACATTTTGAAAATCGTTGAAGCAGAAATTACGGTATAATGAAAAACCATATTTTTTTTGAATCAAACTATAAAAAACTTGGTTTTCTGGTCCTTAATTCTGATGCTGTTGAAGAAATTAACGGCGAATATTTCAAGCCCTATATAAAAGTTCTTTATTTACCAGAAGATTATTTCATTACAATCGATTTTAAGCAATATCAGACCACAAGCCCTGCTTTGTTTTTTGTCAACAGCAATCAATATTTACAGATTGACCGGGAAGGAAAGCAAAACGGTTATTTTATGTATTATAATCGTGACTTTTATTGTGTACAAATTCACGATGCCGAGGTAGCCTGTGACGGATTATTGTTTAATAATATTTTTGAGATGCCAATGACAGCTTTACCCGATAAAGAGGTTTTGTTTGTTGAAGGCATCTTTGATCAGATTCAACAGGAATTTGATGTCCCTGACTCTTCGCAGGAAGAAATGATCAGAACCTATCTGAAACAATTGATTATAAAAGCAACCCGAATCTGGAAAATTCAGCAACTGGGCGTTTTAAATAATGAACCATCAAAAGAAATGGATTTCTTTAGGGACTTTAGCCGTCTGGTAGAAATTCATTTCAGGACCAAACATACCGTTGCCGATTATGCCGATATTTTGGGTGTAGCCCCAAAAACGTTATCCAATAAATTTAATAGACTGGAGTTAACGCAGCCCAACGATATTATAAAGGACAGAATTATTCTTGAAGCAAAAAGACTTTTGGGATATTCTGCCTTAAGCGTAAAAGAAATTGCTTATCAGCTCGGATATGAAGATCCGGCTTATTTTAACCGCCTTTTTACCAATAAAGTTGGAGACACACCTGCTAATTTCAAGAAAAAATACCTGCAAGGGAAAAATGTACAATCAGAATAGACTTTTATCTATTTTTGAAGCTTTATAACCACCATATCTTTGTCCTATCAAAATAACTGATAAACATTATAAGATATGAAAACTAAAGTACAAGCCGTATTAAACGGTAACATCAAAAACAGAATCCAGCAAGGTTTGCTTATTATCGCATTATTAACTCTTAACACAAATGTCATGGCACAAGAAAGACAATACAAAGGAGAAAATGACCCACAGGTTTTTACAGAAGTAAGAAGTTTTTTGAAAGCATTAAATTCCGGTGACGGAAAACCTCTTGAACAATTAAGTGTTGCTGATGCACGTGGTGTATTGGTGGGAGCCCAAAAATCGGTAGAGGTAAATTACTCCGGAATTGAAGAATCTGAAAAAGTAATTTCTCAAAATGGACTTAAAGTTAAAATTCATATTACAAAACCAAAAGGTGCAAAAGCTAATGCTCCGGTTTTTATCTTCATTCACGGTGGAGGCTGGGTTTTGGGAGATTATCCAACTCACAGGCGATTAGTTAGGGATTTGGTTGTAGCAAGCGGTGCTGTGGCAGTTTTTCCGGACTATACTCCTTCTCCAGAAGCGCAATATCCGGTAGCTATAAATGAGATTTATGCGGCAACACAATGGGTTTCTGAAAATGGTAAAGAAATTGGTGTTGATGGAAAAAATCTTGCTGTGGTAGGAAACAGTGTTGGCGGAAACATGACGGCTGCTATAACATTAATGGCAAAAGATAAAAAAGGACCCCATATTAAATTACAGGTTTTATTATGGCCGGTAACCGATTCAAATTTTGAAACTGAATCTTATAATTCTTTTGCAAACGGAAGATTCTTAACCAAAAATATGATGAAATGGTTCTGGGATAATTATTTACCAGATGCCAACAAAAGAAAAGAGATCTATGCTTCTCCATTGCAGGCAAGCTTAGACCAATTAAAAGACTTACCTCCTGCTCTGGTTCAAACTGCCGAAAATGATGTGTTGAGAGATGAAGGTGAAGCTTATGCCAGAAAATTAAACGAAGCCGGAGTTCCTGTAACATTAACAAGATACAGCGGATTGATTCATGATTACGGACTTTTGAACCCAATTGCAAATGTTCCGGCTGTGCAAACTGCTATAGAACAGGCGGCTGTGGTTATTAAATCTACTTTGAAATAAAACAACCTACATAAAAACTCAAAAGGGGAATAGTGACCAGACTATTCCCCTTTTTCTTTCTAAAATTCAAAAAAAATGTAACATATTACAAAAGTGCTTCTACGTAATTTGCGATCTGAGAATCGGTTTGGGAATTAAAAGAAGATTGTACCAATTGCACTGTTAAGAACAAAGTGTCATCTTTTAGTTCCATTTTCACATCGTCGTTGTTCTCTGAATTTGTAAAATGAATTGTTTTCATTTTCTCCTGCAGCGCTTCTTTTCCCATATCATCAGAACATATTTTTTTTACAAATGATTCTACATCATCAAAAACAATATCTAAACGGGATAATGGATATTCATCATAAGCGGTAAAAGTACTCCAGTCAATATCTACCTTAATATCATAACCTGCTCTGTCTTTTAATTTTGCTTCAAAAGCAGGAATTTTTTCTACTTTAATCGATTCGGCTAAACGCTTTTCTGCTAATCCCATGTTTTATTTATTTTTATTAATATTATAAAGCAAATGTATCAGTGCAGTCAAAATTGGACATCACCATTTCTAGTGATTTTTAGTTTATTTTTATTTCTTCCTTCAACGCTATTTTTCCTTTATTTTGTATAATCTCATTCAGCATTTCAGAGTCATATCCCATTATTTTGGCTTTTCTTGCTTGTTGCAGTGCTTTTTTAGGATCGTGCAGTTTATAGAATATCTCTCCCAGATTACAGACATAAATGGGTTCTTTTGGATTTATTTCTACCGCTTTTTCAAAATATTCCAAAGCTTCTTCATAACGCATTTCCAAATCAAGAATGCAGCCAAAACTATTGTAAATGTGAGCGAGAGCTGCTGGCTCGTGTTGTGTTTTTGCTATAAAATAATCTCTTTTGGCATAACAGGTATCAAAACCTTTGATGTACCAGACTAATCTTGCTTCCAGAAAATAAGCAAAACCAAATCCAGGATCAATTTCTAATAATTCATCACACTTTTTTTGTGCCGAATCATAATCTTTGGCAAAAACAAAATCCCACCCTTCTTTTAGGAGTTTTCTTTTTAGATCGTCTTCTTTTTTATCGGTCTGTTCTTCTTCAATTTCTTTTTTCCATCTTTCATCAATCTCAATTTCCCAATCGCCAAAAAATATCTTTTTCCCGTTTACAGCAATAGTAAAAACGAGTTCAATTTCTTCCTCATTATGAAAATCAAGCGAAAACAAAACAGAATCATTTTCAGTTTTATTTTCTTTAATAATCTGGTGTAGTTTCTGAACATCTATATGCAATTTTAACCACGAAAACAGCGAAGAGCCTCTGTAAACAAATACAATTTTTGTTGGTAAAAATCGCAGCTCCGGCTCGGCGATAACTTCTTTTTCTATTTTTTTATAATTATTAAAAGAAGTATCATAAAATTCAATATAATTTCGTTCATCAAGACCAGAAAAATTCAGGTTCCAGACAAGCTTTTTATTTTGTAGCTCAAAGCGTTCTCTGATACTGTCAGATTTTTTTAATTTTTCTATCAATACTGAAAAACGCTCTTCGTCATCATAATATTTGTGCGAACGACGATGCTTTTTTATCCTGTCTTTTTTTTCTATCCAGCTGATTTTCGATGTATCATTACTAGAAAAATCGAGTAAAACTGTATCCTCGGTATATAATTTAAATCCTCCGTTCTGATAAAGATGGAGCTGCATTTTTTTGCTTTTTTTTCCTCTTAAAGTTTCTGATTCGTCTAATGGATATTTTTCCTGTTCCAAAACTACTTTTTCAATTGGAAAAGGTACGTTTATACTAAAATATTTATCCTCAACAATAGAATACCATTTCATTTCAAATCGGTCGGCATCAAACGGAATATGGATTAAACGGGAAAAAGCCGATTGCTGATGATTGTATTTTGATCTGTTCTGCATCTCATCCAATTCTTTATCAGAATAAAAGGGAACATCATTTTGTAGCTCAATGTCTGAAACCCGCTTTTTAGAAGAATTGACAAAAGCAATTGAATCAATATAAGTAAGCAGTTCCCGATCATGATAAACGCAGAAAAAAGTATTAAAATAGGTTTGCGCCAAACGAACTCTCGCATTATAATTACTGCTGAATTTATGTACGTAATAAACTACCGGGCTTCCGAAAAGAATAATAAACCAAATTAAAAAATATAATCCGTGAAATACTCCTGTTTTCTGATATGTAACCAAAGCATAAACTCCATAATCTACAAACAGTAAAAGTGCCACAATTCCTAAAACCCCGACAAGAAATTCTAGTGTTATAGTACTGCGTGATTTCCCGTAGTAATACATATAAGAGTAACCACACCACGCAATAAAAACATTAAAAAAAACGGCTGCAGTGATTCCAAAAATGTACAGCAAACCATACGTAATTAAAGATGCTACAAATAAGAGTCCGACCGGAAAGAATATTTCTCCACTGAAATAAGCCGGATCTATTCTTTTATAAGAAGTATAGTTCATTATAATTTATTCTTTTATTTCTATTAAAAAATCTGTTTTACCTTTTTCATTTAAGATAAAGTGAAAGCAAATGTAAAAGAACAAAAAACGTACAGGCTCACTATAAATAATGATTTTTTTGAAGAAAGAAACAAGTCATACAAGGTGTTTGAATGTTGTTTTACATTTAAAATAAGTCATACGGAGCAAATAATAATCAAAACGGCATAAATAATAATTGATATTATGATACTAAAAAACATATCATACATTTGTCTCAGCCAACAACCAAAAACCAAAACCACGTGAACCCAAAATTCCGTTTTATCTGCTTCTTATTATTTATTCTTACTTGCGGAATATCTGATGCTCAGAATGTTCAGATCGACAGTTTAAAAAATGCATTGCGCATTACTAAAGCGGATACCCTAAAGGTTAACCAGTACAACCAGCTGGCAGATTTATATAAGGAAATTGATCCCGATTCAACATTATTTTTTGCTAATAAGGCGGCGGCTCTCAGCATAAAAAATGATTATCGTTTTGGATTGGCTTCAGCAAATATCAATAAGGGAAATGCTTCTATAATATTAGGAAATTATGCAGTGGCACTTAAGTATTTTACTACTGCCAAAAGCGAATATGAAGTTGTCCTGCAACAGCACAAAAACACAAAACAAGTAACCACGGGCCTTGCTCGTGCTTATGCAAGTTCGGGTGTAGTTTATTCTGAGCAAAGTAATCATACTTTGGCGCTTGAGAATTACGAAAAAGCATTAGCATTATATCAAAAAATTAAGGAACAAAAAAGTGTTTCTAAAGTATTGATAAACATCGGAATACTTTACAAATCGCAACAAAATTATCCCAAAGCGCTTTATTATCTTGAAGAGGCCTATAAAATACAATTGCCTCTGCAGGAAGAAAATGCACCTATGACACTTACGAATATAGGTGCAATATATTTTGAACTTGGCGAATATAAAAATGCTATTCAATATTATAAAAAAGCAAAAACAGGGTTTGAAAAAAATAACAATAAACGCGGTTTTGCTTTGCTGAATAATTATTTAGGAGATTATTATAAAAAGCAAAACAACAAAGTTCTGGCACTTGAATATTATCAGAAATCACTAGACGCATACGAAGAAATCCAGAATAAATTTGGAGCTTCACTCGCCTTGCACAGTATTGGTTTACTACTACAGGAAGAACAAAAATATGATGAAGCGCTTACTTATGCAAACAAATCGCTGTTGTATGCAAAAGAAATCGATGTACTGGACCAGACTTTTCATTCTGAGAAACTGGTAAGTGAATTATATGAATCTTTAAACGATCCAAAAGCGGCGCTGGAACATTATAAAAATTATATCACGGCCCGCGACAGCATCAACAATAAGGAAACCAATAAAAAATTTGCTGAAGCTGAAATGAATTATGAATTTAAAAAGAAGGAAGCCCTGCTTTCTGAAGAACATAAAAGACAGATTCAGCTTGTGATTTTTTCCATCTTTGGCGGATTATTACTCATCGTTCTAAGTTTGGTTATTTACAACAGAATGCAGGTAAAACGCAGGCTGACATTAAAAAAAGAGGTTGCCGAATACGAACAGAAAGCGCTGCATTTGCAAATGAATCCGCATTTTGTTTTTAACTGTCTGAGTTCGATTTCCAGTTTTATTGTCCAGAACGGAACTGATTCGGCTTTAAAATACCTGTCGAAGTTTTCAAAATTAATGCGTCTCACTTTAGAATATTCCAAGGGTTCACTTATTCCGATTGACAAGGAAATCGAGAGCTTACAGAATTATCTGGAACTGGAGCAGCTTCGTTTTGATGATAAGTTTGAGTTTGAAATTGAATCTACAGAAAATGTAGAATTTAATATGGGATTGCCTCCGCTGCTTATTCAGCCTTTTGTAGAAAATGCTATTCTTCACGGCATGGTTCCAAAAGAAGGAAAAGGAAAAATAAGCGTCAATTTTGATGTACAGAAAGAACAGCTTGTCTGCACGATTACCGATGACGGAATTGGTTTTTCTGAATCCAAAATTTTAAAAGAAAACTCTGTTACGGCACACCAGTCTATGGCATTGGCGATTACCAAAAAACGCTTGAAGATTATGGAATCCATCACTTCCAAATCGGCAAAAATTGAGATTATCGAATTAAATTCTGAGCAACAAAAATCGGGCACAAAAGTGACATTGTACCTTCCAATTCAATACATACCATAATACCAAAATAAATGATAACAGCATTATTAATCGACGACGACAAGCACTTAAGAACTGGTTTGAAAGCACTTTTGGAACGTTATACCAATGATATTTTTATTGTTGGCGAAGCAGAAAGTGTAAAAACAGGAATTGTTGCCATAGAGAAATTACGCCCGCAGGTTATTTTTCTTGACATTCATCTGACAGACGGAACCGGTTTTGATATCCTGGAACGATTATCAAAAGTAAACGGAAAAATAAAAGCGCATGTGGTTTTTATTACAGCTCATGAACAATATGCTTTAAAAGCGTTTAAATTCAGTGCTTTAGATTTTATTTTAAAACCTGTTGATCCCGAAGAACTGCAACTTACAATGGCCAAAATAAAGGAAGCTGTCGGGAAAAACAATTCATTTGAAAACATCGATTTACTATTGGAAAATATCCGAAAGAAAGTAGATAATTTCAAAAGAATCGCATTGTCAACCAGCGATGGAATTCATTTGTTTGAAGTTTCGGATATCATTCGCTGCGAAGCCAAAATTAACTATACTCAGTTTTTTATCAAAAATCATAAACCGGTATTGATTTCCAAAACACTGAAAGAATATGAAGAATTATTGGCAGAACATGGTTTCGAACGCATTCATCAGTCTCATTTAATCAATTTATCCTATCTAAAATCGTATATCAAAACCGATGGCGGATATGTAATCATGGCTGATAACGCTAATATTCCTATTGCTCAGAGCAAAAAAGAAAAATTACAGGAACTCATTAATTCACTTTAAAAAAAATCCCCACGAATTCTAACGAATACTCAAAACCAGTTTATTATGAGAAAAAAATTACTCTTAATGGTATTGCTTTTTACCGGAATGGTAAATGCGCAGATACTCACTTTTACTGATCCTACCTTCAAAGCCATGCTGGTAAATGGCGGCGCAAATAATTTTACAGCTTCTTCCGGTGGTGTTAACGTAACGAGAATTGATACCAACTTTGACAATCAGATCCAGGTGTCTGAAGCGGCTCTAATTGACAAACTCTGGATAGACGGGGTTAATGCTACACAGGTTACTAGTATTCAAGGAATTGAAGGTTTTACAAACCTTACAGACTTAGGGTTGAGGGAGATTAGTGCTACAAACATTAATCTGGCTGCAATGCCAAATCTGGAAATATTTTTTTGTAAAAGCCCAACCTTGGTTTCTGCAACGATTTCAGGTCTTAACTCCCTGGTTACACTTACTATTCAGGAAAGTCCATTAATGAAAACATTAAATATTTCTAATTGTCCGGCTTTGTCTGTAATTATAGCACAGCACAATAGTGTTTTTACTACGCTAAACTTTAGTAATCTAACTGGCTTAGAACAATTATATCTGGAAGATAACCAACTTACTTCTGTAGATTTTACAAGTTGTCCTAATCTGGATTTTTTTAATATTGTAAATAATAAAATTACAAGCATTGATGTTTCCGGCTTAAGCAAATTAACAAGCTTCAGTTTGGCTGACAATCCAACTCTTACTGCAATAAATGCTGCAGGCTGTACTTTACTTGATATTTCCGGGGCTACTTTTGCTCAGAATCATGAAATTACAACTGCTGATTTTTCTAATTGTGCAAGTTTAAAAAGGCTGGATATACAAGATAATAAATTAACTTCCTTAAATCTCTCCGGTTGCAGTTCCTTGACACAGTTTAATGCAGATAACAACAATCTGCCGCTTATCAATCTTTCAGGCTGCACTTCTCTTATTAGAGCCGAGGCTTACAATAATAAACTGACCGCTTTGGATTTGAGCGATTCACCAAATCTTACAGAACTGATAGTAAACAACAACCAGATTTCTAATCTAAATGTTACGGGCTGCATTAATCTGGAAACAGTTACCTTGCGTGTAAATGAAATTCCTTCGTTAAACCTTTCAGGTTATACACATTTAAAGGTACTTGATATGGAAGATAATCCGACTACACTATTAAATCTTGCCGGCTGTAGTGCTTTAACAAATTTAAGTATTTCAAATACAACTATTTCCAATGCAGATTTTTCTAATTGTACTGCTTTGACTTCGATTATAAATACAAGCAGCTCATTAGCATCAATTAATGTTCAGGGATGTGCTGCGCTAAGTACTTTTACTATTTCAGGAACAGCCCCACAAAGGATGCCGATTACTGCTCTAAATCTTGCCGGACTTACTGCTTTAAAACAATTTAGCTGCGGTTATAGTAATGTTACTGCCATAGATTTATCAGGATGTTCGGGAATAATTAGTTTGTTCTGCACCAATACACCTGTAACAACATTGGATTTTTCAGATTCTCCGAATATTGAAGTTTTAAATCTTAGCAATACACAATTAAAAAGCATTGATATTTCTAATCTGACAAACTTTCAGGCATTGTCTGCAAATGATATTCCAACGCTTGAAACTGTTTTTGCAAAAAACGGAAAAAACGAAAGCTTGTTTTTTACCGCAGCAAATACTGCTCTTAAATTTGTTTGTCAGGACGATGCTAACATAGCTGCTACCAAAACCTATTTGAGCAATTTGGGATTATCAAATACAGTGGTTAACTCTTATTGTACTTTTACTCCGGGAGGCAATTATAATACAATTACCGGTACCATTTCTTTTGATATTGATAATAATGGCTGTGATGCTGCTGATGCCAAACAACCAAATGTAAAAGTTGGGATTAATGACGGAACGATACAAAGCGAAACTTTTACCCACACAAACGGAAAATATACCTACTATACAGATTCAGGAAACTTTAATATTACGCCGCATCTGGAAAATCCAACATTATTTACAATTTCTCCGGTAAACGCATTACTTACTTTTGCTGACAATAATAACAATGTAGCCATACAGGATTTTTGTATCACTGCAGCAGGATCACAAAGTGATGTCGAAATTATAATTGCCCCAATTGCTCCTGCCAAACCCGGTTTTATGGCCTGGTATCAAATTACAATCAAAAACAAAGGAAATCAAGCTGTTAGCGGAAGTTTGGATTTTACGTACAACCAAAACCTTTTGCACTATGGTCTTGCGACTTTAGCTCCTGCCATACAAACTCCGGGTGTATTAGGCTGGAATTACACAGACTTACTTCCTTTTGAAAGCAAAAGTTATTATGTGGGTTTAAATGTTAATACACCTGTACAGGTTCCGCCGGCAAATCTGGGAGATGTCCTGATTTTTACTGCAACAGTAAATCCTGTCTCTGGAGACTTTAATCCTGCAGATAATGTGTTTAATTACAGTGAAGTTGTTGTAGGTTCTTTTGATCCGAATGATATTACTTGTCTGGAAGGAAAAAGCGTTTCTCCAAGTACAATTGGTGATTATCTGCATTACATTGTAAATTTTGAAAATACCGGAACAGCAGATGCAGAAAATGTAGTGGTAAAAATCGTTATTGACGAAGGCAAATATGACATCAATTCATTGCAGCTAATAAGCTCTTCTCACCCATCTCAGGCAACTGTTCATGGAAATGTAGCCGAATTTACTTTTGCGAAAATTAATCTTAAAACAGCCAAAGATCCTCCTGTTGGCGGTCACGGAAATGTTCTGTTCAAAATCAAAACGTCTTCAAGTCTTGTGACTGGCGATCATGTTGATAAAGAAGCAGAAATCTATTTTGATTATAATGCCCCTATTGAAACTGAAAAAGCAGAAACTATTTTCAAATCATTAGGAGTTAAGGATCATGAGGTCGACAAAAGTGTTGCTTTATACCCAAATCCAACCAGTGGAAATGTAAATATCAATTCTAATAATACTATAAAAAGCATTGAGTTATTTGATGTTCAGGGAAGAATTCTTCAGACTGTGATCGAAGATAATAATAGTGCTCAAATTGATATTTCGAATAAAGCAAATGGCCTTTATTTTATCAGAATTACCACTGAAGCCGGTGTCAAAGTAGAAAAACTGATCAAAAAATAATACTAAAAAAACCTAAGAGATAAATTTAGGACATACTTATTCTCTTTCAAAAGCCTTCTGAATCAAACGATTTAAGAAGGCTTTTTTGTTTTAGGAAAAAACATAAATAGTAGTATTTATAAGCTTTTAACATCAAAATAATTCATCATGATACCTTCTTTAAAACATACAAATACCCTGATTACAATTTTATTAATGAAATTTGTTACCTTAATATTTACTTAAACTAACTATTTGACCATGCACAAAAAAATACATTATCTATTTGCTGCAACCTTGTTGGCATCTTGTTCTGTAAAACAATACCAGAGCATAGACAACGGCATTATTGTAAACGTAAAGCAAAACAGTACAACTGATGTTCAGAAAGTACGAATTCAGGTTTTGCAGGATGAATTGATTCACGTTTCTGCAACGCCGGATGCTGAATTCAAAAAAGATTCATCGCTGATTATTGTTGCCGGAAAATCTAAAGTTCCCTATAAAATAGAAACCAATGTTGCCGATTCTATTTCGGTAATAACATCAAAATTAAAAGTGATGGTTTCTAAGGTAAATGGCGGAATCAACTTTAAGGACAAAGACGGCAAAACCATTTTGGCCGAAAAATCTGGAGGAGGAAGAAATTTTACCCCGATTGAAGTAGAAGGCACAAAAGGATATACTGTTCGCCAGATTTTTGATTCACCTGCCGATGAAGCATTTCACGGATTGGGACAGCATCAGGCAGATGAGTTTAATTATAAAGGCAAAAATGAAGAACTATTTCAATACAATACCAAAGTTTCTGTGCCTTTTATAGTTTCAAACAAAAACTACGGTGTTTTATGGGACAGTTATTCGCTGAGCCGTTTTGGCGAAAGCCGTCCGTATGCGCAATTGAATACGGTATTTAAATTATATGATAAAAAAGGAAATCCGGGTGCGCTAACAGGAACTTATATTTCTAATGCAAAAGATGTACAAAATATTGAGCGCAAAGAAGAATCCATATTCTTTGAAGATATTAAAAGCATTAAAAAACTACCACAAAATTTCCCTTTAAAGAATGCGAATGTTATGTATGAAGGAGAAATTGAAGCGCCAGAAAGCGGTACATACAAATTTACTTTGTACTATGCCGGTTATGTAAAAGTGTATTTAAATAACCAATTAGTAGTTCCTGAACGCTGGAGAACAGCCTGGAATCCTAATAGTTTTAAATTTGCACTGCCGCTGGAAGCAGGAAAACGTGTATCGCTGAGAATTGAATGGAAGCCTGACGGAGGAACTTCATATTGTGGTTTGCGTGTGCTTACTCCACAGCCGGCAGAAGAAAAAAACAATCAGGTTTGGTGGAGCGAAATGACACAAAAAATCGATTATTATTTTGTTCACGGAAATTCTGCAGATGAAGTAATTAAAGGATATCGTACCCTTACGGGAAAATCTCAGATTATGCCAAAATGGGCAATGGGATACTGGCAAAGCCGCGAAAGATATAAAACTCAGGATGAAATTGTTGGAAATCTAAAAGAATTCAGAAAACGTAAATTTCCTATTGACAATATCGTTCTGGACTGGAATTACTGGGAAGAAGATTCCTGGGGAAGTCATGAATTTGACAAAAAACGTTTCCCCAATCCACAGGGAATGGTAGACTCTATTCACGCCTTAAATGGTAAAATGATGATTTCGGTATGGCCAAAATTTTATAAAACTACCGAACATTTTAAGGAATTTGACCAAAAAGGCTGGATGTACCAACAGGCAATAAAAGACAATATTCGTGACTGGGTTGGTCCTGGTTATGTGGGTTCCTTTTATGATGCGTATTCAGACGGGGCGAGAAAATTATTCTGGAAACAGATTTATGATCATTTATATCCTCTGAAAATCGATGCTTGGTGGATGGATGCAAGCGAACCAAATGTATTGGATTGTACCGATATGGATTATCGCAAAGCATTGTGCGGGCCAACGGCATTAGGTTCTTCTACAGAGTTTTTTAATACGTATGCCTTAATGAATGCAGAAGCAATTTATGACGGACAACGCAGTGTTGAGCCAAATAAAAGAGTGTTTTTATTAACACGTTCTGGATTTGCAGGTTTACAGCGTTATTCTACTGCAACCTGGAGTGGCGATATTGCAACACGCTGGGAAGATATGAAAGCTCAGATTTCTGCCGGACTTAATTTTGCCGTAAGCGGTATTCCGTACTGGACAATGGATATTGGCGGTTTTTGCGTAGAAGACAGATATGTTGGCGGACAACAGCAATATGACAAAAACGGACAGGAAAATGCTGATTACAAAGAGTGGAGAGAATTAAACACACGCTGGTTTCAGTTTGGTGCTTTTGCTCCTTTATACAGAGCACACGGGCAGTTTCCGTACCGTGAACCGTGGAATATAGCGCCGGATACACATCCTGCTTACAAATCAATTTTGTATTATACAAACCTGCGTTACCGATTGATGCCGTATATCTACACCATGGCCGGAATGACTTATTTTGAAGATTATACCATCATGAGGCCTTTGTTTATGGATTTCGCAGCAGATAAAAAAGTACAGAATGTAAGCGATCAGTTTATGTTTGGACCTTCATTTATGGTTTGTCCGGTTTATAAATACGAAGCACGCAACCGTAATGTATATTTTCCAGAAGGAACAAACTGGTTTGATTTCTACACAGGCCGTTACATCACCGGAGGTCAGCAGGTAAATGTAGACGCTCCTTATGAGCACATTCCGTTGTTCATTCGCGAAGGCGCAATTATTCCGGTTGGACCAGAAATACAATATACTACAGAGAAACCAGCTGACAAAATTGTACTTTATGTTTATATGGGACAAGATGGCAAGTTTACTTTATATGAAGATGAAAATGAAAACTATAATTACGAAAAAGGAAGTTTTGCCAATATCGATTTCCATTATAACGAAGCTGCCGGAACACTGACCATTGGTGATCAAAAAGGTAAATTTGACGGAATGATCAAAAACCGAAAATTTGTAATTGTAGCTGTAAGTAAGAACAAACCGCAGGCTTTTGATTATGAAGCCAAAGGAAAAGAAGTCTCTTATGACGGACATCAGCAGATTATTCAGTTGAAATAATTCTTAAAAAGAGGTTTATACAACAAAAGTATAAACCTCTTTTTGTTTTGAAACTATTATTACTAAACCTACAAGGTTTTGAAAACCTTGCAGGTTATATGCTGTTCCTGCAAGGTTTTCAAAACCTTGTAGGTATAATTTAATCACCTCCGATTAAAAAAGATCAGATGCCCAACTATAATACAGTTTCTCAAAATATACTATCTTGTGCTTTCAAAGCTGTGACTTTAAATGAAAACTTTTAACCAAATTGTATACATACTTTTTTTCGCGCTCCTGGCCTGTTTTGATGTTTCAGGTCAATCGTATACATTTCATCATTTAAGAACCAATGACGGACTTTCCAACAGTACCATAAAAAGCATTCTTAAAGACAATTACGGATTTCTTTGGATTGGTACAGAATCGGGATTAAATCGTTATGATGGTTATGGTTTTAAGGTATATGCAACAAAATCAGACAAGCCTTCTTCAATAATAAATGACGATATCCGCGGGCTGCAGGAAGATGGTCTTGAAAATATCTGGATTAGTACCGAATATAGTTATATTGTTTATCAGCGCAATAAAGATAATTTTAGAAGTGATATTCCGAATTTACTAAAGGAATTAGGAATTAAAGCAGATCAGAATTACAAAGTTTATGTAGATAAAAATAAGGATTTATGGGTGCTGCACGGCAATACGGTTTTTGTTTACGATACACATAAAAAGAGATTAAAAACTTTTACAACCAAAGAAAAAATTACAGAAGCTTCAAATGTCCTTTTAGGTGATGACGGCAATACGCTTTTCCGAATCCTGAAATCAGGGAATATTTCGGCTATAAATAAAAAAGACGGAAAAGAATCCATCTCAAAGCTTCCTGAATTTATTACACAAAGCATTAAAAATCAAAAGAATAAAATCTTTATAGATGCTCAAAAAGGTGTATGGATTTATGCTAAAACAGCTTCGGTTTTTTATCAGAAAAACAGCCATACAGCCTGGCAAAAAATCATACTGAATTCGTCTGTTAATTCTCAAAACGATGTGATATTTGATATAAAGGACGGCGAAAACGGTAAAGTGTGGATTGGAACTGACCATCAGGGCATTTTTATTTATAATACCGCCAACAATAACATTACCAACATTGTTTATAACCCTGATTCAAATTCTTCTATTGCTTCAAATAACATCGGCTGTTTGTATAAAGACGATACAGGAACAATGTGGGCGGGCCATAATAAAAAAGGGATTTCGTATTACAACAACAGTTTCGGAAATCTCGTAAATATCGAATTGCAGGACTGCAAAGATGTAAGTAATTTTCTGGAAGACAAAAAAGGAAATATCTGGCTCGGAACCGACGGAAATGGTTTGTATCTCAAAGAAAAGTCTGGAAACAGAATCAGAAAAATGCCTATTTCGAGCAATGTCATTGTTACATTACTGGAAGACAAAAAAGGCAGAATCTGGATTGGAACTTATTTAAATGGTTTATTTTGTTATGAAAACGGAAGTTTCAAACATTATACTACAGAGAACAGCACTTTGAGTTCCAATGATATCTGGAATTTAAAAGAAGACCGTTACGGCAACTTATGGATCGGCACGCTCGGACACGGCATTCAGTGCCTTCGAAATGATGCAACCCAATTTGAAACGATTGCCAAAACAATAAAAGGTCTGGAATTTACCCTTGATATGTTTTATGATAATGGAGATATCCTATACGTTGGTACAGACAATGGGCTTTTTACTATTGATATCGTTACAGGAAAGCAGGAAAAACTTTCCGGAAACAAAAGCAAAACCCAAAAATTCAGGCAGCAATTTACTTCCAGCGTTTTTAGGGATTCCAGACAAAACGTATGGCTCGGACATTCAAAAGGCTTATCGGTTTGGGACACCAAAAAAGATACTGTTTACTACTTTGATAAAACAAACGGTCTGTGCGATAACATCATAAAAGGAATTATTGAAGACAATCACCAGCACATTTGGGTAACCACAAGCAACGGATTATCGGTTTTGAGTGTTGAACCAAATGCAAAAGGTGTTTTGAAAATAAGCAGCAGGAATTTTTCTGCAAAAGACGGACTTCAGGATAATTATTTTAATACACACGGAATTTACAAACTTCAGAATGGAGATATCCTTTTGGGCGGCACAGAAGGTTATATTGCCGTAAATCCGAATAAAATGGCAGAGAAAAGCAAACCTCTTGCCAAAGTTTTTTTTACCGGACTAAGTCTTGGCAATACTACTGTTCAGGTAGATTCGGTCTATAACGGACGACGGTTGCTGAAACGTTCTATGGAACAAACTTCTGAAATAACATTCAGCCATGATGATAAATTAATCGGTATTCAGTTTACGACCGCAGACCTGATCAATGCCGACAAAGTACGGTATTTGTATAAACTTGAAGGTTTTAATAATCAATGGATTCAGACAGAAAAAAATAAAATTGAATTTTCATCACTGGCTCCCGGCTCATACAAACTTTTAATAAAAGCTTCAAACAGCGACGGAATCCTGAATGAAAAAGCTACTGTTTTGGACATTACGGTTATGCCTCCCTTTTACTTATCCGGTTGGGCAATATTGTTTTATATAGCAGCAATTGCCGGAATTACGGTTTACTTTATAAAACAGACAAAGAAAAAACACCAGAAAGAACTCGAACAGCAGCGCATTAACTTAGAACATCTGCAGCAGATTAATCTAAACGAAATGAAACTGAGGTTTTTTACCAATATTAGTCATGATTTAAGAACGCCGCTTACGCTGATTACTATTCCTTTGCAGACTATTCTGAACAAGGATCTTGAAGAAGGGCTTAAAGCAAAACTTGGTATCGTATACAAAAATGTTGAGCAATTAATGACGCTGATCAATTCGCTTCTGGATTTTAGAAAACTTGATGTGGGAACGGAACAGCTCAATCTCAAAGCAGGTGATTTTGTTTATTATATCGAAGAACGATGTACACTTTTTCAGTCGTACGCCAATGATCGCGATATAAAATTCTCTTACACAAGCGAAATGGATACACTGCTAATGAAATTTGACAGTGTAAAAGTGCAGAAAATCCTTTTTAACCTTTTATCAAATGCTTTTAAATATACGCCCGATGGCGGAAGCATCAACCTGCATATTTACAAGGAAAATAAAAATATCTGCGTCACCATTTCTGATACCGGACAGGGTATTCCTGATCATGAAAAGAAAAATATTTTTGAGCGGTTTTATCAGGCCGAACAAAGTAAGGAAAACACCGGCAGTGGTATTGGACTTCATATTGTACGTGAATACATTGCTATGCACGGAGGAAGTATTTCTGTAAAAAATAATGTACCAAAAGGCAGTATTTTTACTTTCTGTCTTCCAATACAAAAAGTCAAAAATCAGGAACAAATACAATCTTTGGAAATTATTCCTGAAAAGAAAACAGACGAAAAACCAATATTGCTTTTTGTCGATGATAATAAGGATTTCTGCGATTTTATGTCTGAAAGCCTTGCTGAATTTTACACGGTTTTAATCGCTTATAACGGATTGGAAGCCATAGAAAAGCTTCAGGAAAACAACGTCAATATTGTGGTAAGTGATGTAATGATGCCAAAAATGAGCGGAACAGAATTGTGCGCCCAGATCAAAACCACTATCGAGTGGTCGCATATTCCTGTTATTCTGCTAACGGCAAGAACCGCAGAAGAATATAAAATTGAAGGCCTTATGCTAGGCGCAGATGATTATCTCACAAAACCATTTAATTTTAATTTGCTAAAACTTCGCGTTGATAAATTTTTAGACTGGACAAAAAAATCCCATCAGGCTTTCAGTCAGAAAATTGATGTTGTACCGAGCGAAATCACTATTACTTCTCTTGACGAACAATTGATCGAAAAAGCTATTAAAACGGTAGAAGAAAACATTAGCAATCCTGATTTTACAGTAGAAGAACTCAGCGCAATTGTTGGTCTGAGCAGAACACATTTATACAAAAAACTGATGCACATTACCGGAAAAGGCCCGGCAGAATTCATACGAACAGTAAGATTAAAAAGAGCCCGACAGCTTCTCGAAAAAAGCCAGCTTCAGATTGCAGAGATTGCTTATGCAGTAGGTTTTAATTCACCAAAAAGATTTACCGTAAACTTTAAAAATGAATTTGGAATCTCCCCTTCTGAATATTTACGCAATTTGAAATAATTTTCTCTTTTCAACACAAAACCCTTTCATTTCAATAAATTTCAACAGGTTACAAAACCAAATATTTTTTTCAAATTTTCTCAATCCAAATTACCTATTTCTACGTAAATAAAATAAACGGTACTCTTGATCAGGGTAAACTCAAATGATAGTGAGTTTTTTGGAGCATATTGGATTTATCATGCTCTTGATTATCGTTTTTTTTTAATTTTAAAGTAGAAAGGGTTGGAAAAATTAAACACTCAGAGATTAAAAAGAACGTTAGAATATCTTGAAAGTAAACAGCGTGAATTACAAAATAATAAAGAAAACGACACCCGAAGCCTGGAGTCTATGATAAAATACCTGAAAAAAGATATGATGGAGCAGTTTAAACTGGCCGATCATGTTTTGCTATCAATGAAACAGGAAATTAAAAATACAGATACTTTTATTTTTATAGTCAAAAACATTATTGATGCTAATTCTTGATGTTTAGCGAATTTTAAGTCATTGCGAGGAACGAAGCAATCTCACTATAAATAGACACAAAGTTGATCTTGTAAATGTGATTGCTTCGTTCTCACAATGATTAAGTGGCAAATAAAACTGAAGCCGCTACAGGATTTTTTAATTTCCCAACAAACTGAAGGCTTTCTATCGGAGCCGCCAAATCCAGCATTTGCTTGTTATTTCGCAATTGCAAACGGTTCAGACAGCAGGAATCAAATTCTGAATCAAATAAATTATACTTTTTAAATTGTTCTTTTAAATGTGGATGTTCTTCCTGGTATTGGTGAATACAATCGGCAACGGCAGACCAAAAATCATCTTCGGCAAGTGTATTGCTTTCTGATAAAACAGCCGACAGAAAACGGAAATAAAACTGAAAAACATCATTAAACAGAAATAAGATTTTCAAAGGCTCTTTTATTTCTATATGAATGCGTTTTACCTTTTCCGGCAACGGAATTTCTCCGTTAAAAAGCATTACTTCTTCGGTAATATCTTTCATAATTGCTTTTACAGGAACATGATTTTCTAAAACCAGAATTAAGTTTTCTCCATGTGGCATAAAAACCATTTCGTGCTGGTAAAAACAATGAAGCAATGGAGAAAGATAAGCATCGAGATAACTTTTGATCCATGAAATTGCAGGTATTCCAGACTGTTTTATCAATTCTGAAACAAAAGAATTTCCGGACTGATCAACGTGCAGCAAAGCCGCCATTGTCATAATCTTTTGCCCTTTTGCTAATTTAGGTATTGGACTTTCGCGCCACAAGGCTGCCAGCATTTTATTATGCGGAATGCTTCGTCCCAACGGTTCGTACAAAAAATTACGATAGCCAATTGTGGCCACTTCACCCAATAATGTAAACCCCTTTTGCTGTAAGTAAGAATCATTTTCAACCAAATCTGCCACCCACTCGGTTATGGCCGGAGTGCTTTGCATATAATAAGGAGAAAGTCCGCGCATGAAACCCATATTGATAACCGACAGTGCTGTTTTAGCATAAAATTTTTCCGGTGACGAAAGATTAAAAAAAGTACGAATAGATTGCTGAGCCGAATATTCGTCTTCACCATAACCCAGACAAACCAAATGTCCGTCGGCAATATCGGGAGCAAAAATCAGCGCCAGTTTATTAAACCATTGCCACGGATGAACCGGAAAAAAATAGTAATCATCTGTATCATATCCCTGAGACACAATCACATTTTCAAAAAGGGTAATTGTTTCTGCAGATAATTCCTGTTGCAATACTTTTTGGTAATCTAAATTTTCAATGCCCGAAAAAGTAGCTTTGCTCCTGTGCCCCGCCAGCCATAATAGTTGTATCGGCGCATTGGCTTCTGGCGAATATGCAGCAAAATCATCAATATTAAAACCATTTTTACCGCTGTTGGCCACAAAACAAGGATGCCCTTCGGTCATGGCGTGCTCGATCTTTTGGTAATCCAGATCCAGTAAATCTTTTGAAGAGTATTTTTCGTTCGCAATTTTATAAGCCGTACTGTACAGCGTGCTTGTAATTTCTTCCAGATATGTAGGCAACAGGCTTTCGCTTATTCCTAAGACATCTTTAAATTCAATAATAAATTCCGGCAAGCGCAATGCCGATGCCATATTATTAATGGTCTTTTTTATAGATTCAATAGGAATTGACCAATGATTTAAAGCTAAAATTGAGGCCTGAAAAGTATATTCTACCGTTTTATCAGGAGAAAAAATACTATAGGATTTGTCCTTGTTTTGTATAGGTTCAATCAGCAATTCATGAGCAAATTCGCTTAGCGTCTTTTTTAGCAAAATGGCATTTGCCCTGTCCCAGTTTTCTTTGGTCAGGTGTTTTATATTCTGAGTTGGTGTTTTCATTTTAATAAATTAAACCGATTGTAATGCCTTGTAATAATCTTTTCTGGTACAAAATTCCAAATGGGCTTTTTTATGTGGCAAGTCCAGTACACGCTGAAAAACAAATCCTGCCCTTTTGTTCAGTAAATGAATTTTATGATTACGGGCATCGGGTTCTACAACAATACGTTTGTTTCCTGCATCCGAAAAGATAAAATCCAGAATTACCGTAAAAACGGTCCAGGTAAAATTCGGAATTACTTTTTCTGATGGTGCCACCAGAATGTGCATGCCTTTATCGCCTTTTTGCGTTTCGTAATAATCGCCGACAATATCATTTTTGGGATCATAACATTCCAGCAAAAAGGCTACATTATTGTTGAAAACCCCAATAAAAACCTCTGCTTTTTCCTGAATTTTATAATACGTGTCCTTCACATCTTCTTCTGAGAATCCATTCATTTCCCAGTAAACAGCATAATCACGATTTACCCAGTTATGAATCAGAGTAATATCGTTTTCCATGTCGATAGGACGCAGCTCAAAAACACCTAAACCCGGAATCGTTTTTACAAAAACAACATCAGTTGTGATGTCATTTTCAGGATGAGTTATTATACTATTCATCTCTTAAGCTATTATTTTTTTATATGGTGCAATCGGATTTTGCAGTTTTCCCTGAAATTGCAACAGCGCAACAGGATCATCCAGATCGATCATGGTTTTGTTATTGTTGAGCTGAAGACGGTTCAGGCAGGACAGCTGAAACTCATTGGCAAACAAATCGTATTTTTCAAATTTTGCTTCCAGATGCGGGTTAGCTTCCTGATAATCAGAAATACATTCTGCCACCAGTTCCCAAAAACGATTTTCTTCGTAATTATCACTTGAAACCAAAATTGCTGACATGAAACGGAAAAAACCGTCAAAAACATCAATAAAAATGGAAAGTAATTTTACGTCTTCCGGAACTTCGGCGTAAATCCTTTCAATATTTTTAGGAAGTACAACATCCGGATTTAAGATAACGGCTTCTTCTGTAATGTCTTTCATAAAAGAACGAACCGGAACATGGTTTTCTAAACCTAAAATAAGATTTTCGCCATGTGGCATAAAAACCAGATCATATTGATAAAAACAATGCAATAACGGGCTCAGATAAACTTTGAAATACTCTGAAAGCCAATTATCTATAGATAATGGTGACGCTTTTATGATTTCAGACAATAATGATTTTCCGTCTTTATCAAGATGTAAAAAAGCTGCCATGGTCATGAGCTGTTCATCATTTTTGAGTTTTGCAACCGGGCTTTCTCTCCATAAAGAAGCGATCATCTTGTTGTATGGATTGTGTTTTCCGAAACTCTCAAAATATGGATTTATGTAACTTACAGAAGCCACTTCACCAAGCATTCCGAAACCAACTTCCTGAAGGTATTCGTCTTTGCTCAATAACTGATCCAGCCATTCGGCCATTTCTGGTGCAGTTCCTAAATAAAATACTGGCAAACCACGCATAAAACCCATATTCAGGATAGAAAGCGATGTTTTGGTATAAAACTTTTTAGGGTTACTCAAATTGAATAACGTTCTTATTGATTGTTGTGCCTGGTATAAATCGGGACCGTAACCCACGCAAATTAGTTTTCCCTTAGCAATTTCTGGTGAAAATAAGTTCGCCAGTTTATTAAACCATTGCCACGGATGAACCGGAATAAAGTAATAATCGTCTGGATTTGCTCCTTTTTCCTGTATTGTTCTATTGAATTTTAACAGCGTATCTGAGCCCAATTCCTGTTGAATCAACGTATCATGATCCAGTTTTTTTGTTCCTGCATATATGGTTCTGTCGCGGTGTCCCGCCAGCCAAAGTATTCTGAACGGATTTCCGGTTTCGGGCGCATATGCTTTGTAATCCATGCTGTTGTACCCAATTCTGCCGTTGTTGGCAACAAATCCGGGATGTCCTTCCATCATGGCCTGCTCGATAGTCTGAAAATCAGAATTGGCTAGGGATTTTGAAGTTGAATTTTCTTTTAATAATTTATAACAGCTTCCGTGAAGTGTACTGATAATTTCCTCAATATAAGACGGAAGCAGCTGCTCTGAAATACCAAGACTTACTTTGAACTCGTAAATAAAACTGACAGCATCCAAAACTTCTACCTGTTCATTTTTATATTTTAAAATAGAATCTGCTTCTATATTAAGATGGTTCATGGCCAGTAATTGTCCTTCAAAAGTATATTTTACCGATTTATCATCAGAAGATAATGAATATTTATTGTTGTTCTGAAGATCAGTTCCTGCAATCGGTTCTATCAAAAGTTCGTGCGAGAACTCACAGATCGCTTTTCTGACCAATAAACGATTGGCTTTTTCCCATACTTCCGGCTGAATATGTGTAATTGCCTGTTCCGGAAATTCAATTTGATTTTTGCTCATTTCACTTGTATTGAGGTTTACTGAATCTGTTTTTTTAATGAATTGCTCCCGCGTGCAAAAAGCAAGCAAAGCTGTTTTGTGAGGCAAATGCACGACATCAGCATCTTCGAAACCAACGCGATGACAGATTTCGAACATTTTTTTGTTTCTGATATCCGGTTCTACAACGATTCGCTGAATTCTGAGATCGCTGAAAACAAATTTCATAATAGCCGAAAAGATGTGCCAGGTAAACTGATGAACCGGTTTTGTTGATGGTGCCACAATTACATGCATGCCACAATCATAATCCTGCACAGTATAATAATTCCCGATTATATCCTGTTTTGGATTATAGCGTTCCAGTAAAAAAGAAACTTCACCATTTACAAGTCCGATAAAAACATCTGAATCTTTGGTTATTTTTTCATATTCCATGCGCACTTCTTCGAGATTTTTTCCCTGCATTCCCCAATATTGCGCATAGTCACGATTGACCCAGTTATGAATAATTTCGGCATCATGATCCAGTTGCAGCGCACGGAAATCTATAGTTCCAAAATCTGGAATTGTGGTACTGTATATAGGTTTATATGTACTCATTATTTATTTTTTAGGCTTTTTAATTTGTACTAATCTTTTTAACTCTTAATTTTCAATACAGACCTAACAGGTTTTAAAAACCTGTTAGGCTTAATACTCCATTTGATTTCATTGTAAGCAATTTGTACAGAGAGACTAAGCGCAATAACAGCTGGAAATAAAGCCAGCACCGTCAATTGTGTCTGATTCCAGAAACCAATAACATACATTCCCCAATTGATAAGAACCCATTGAATTACATACAAACTCGTTACGTGTTTGCTGCAGAAAATCAATAAGTTAAAAACGCTGTTATCTTCTTTAAACAACTGAACTACAACATTTATCAGCCAGTAGAGCACCAAATTTGCACCAAGAAGTAAAATACTTCCTCCAGGGCCCAGATGATAATAATCTCCAAAATGATATTCTGGATTAGAGAAATTCAAAAGGCTTCCGAAAACAATAAAACCTAGTCCGACAAATAGCATTCGTTTAAAAAATACTTCCTGATTTTCGTTCAGTTCCTTATACCATCTTCCTAAAAACATCCCAACTAAGATAAAAGCACTCCATGGGAAAACCGGGAAATAAACATTAAACTGGTTACTGAACAGCAAATCACAGATATAATCCAATCCCGTAATCCCGATTCTAAAACCGCTTAGCTCCTTTGATACTGCGATTATGAACAATGCAACCGCAAGAGGTACATATTTGCTTTTGCTAAAATGATTGATCAGTCCCATTATAAAAAGCGTCACTCCTGCGAGCTGCAATATATCTCCTAAAAGCAGAAAGAAAATTCCGGTTTCTAAAGTGCCTGATTGTAAGCCATAAGCTGAAACAAAAGCCTCAGGAAGCCCGCCAAAAATAAACTCAGGAACCAGAAATTTCAAAAAATTCATTCCGTAACCAATTGCCAGAATGTATAAAGCTCTTTTGCAGACTGCTGTAAAAGTCTGTCTTCTGGACAAAACAAACGAGATTCCCATACTTACCAGAAACATCGTCGTTCCGCGGCCCAGCCACAAAGTAATTTCTCCCAAAATGGTATTGGTTTGTGTCGGGATTGTCCCGTATATCAGCATGGTATGAATCATCATCATCAAAATGACGCTCATTCCTCTGGCAATATCAATTGCCAAAACTCTCTTTTTTTGTTGTACTGTTTCCATAATTATGCGATTATTTCAAATACCGGAGATTCAATAACTTCTGATGCCGGAACACCAAATTCCTGAAAAGCAATTTTGGTTTCTACTGCATAATGCTCAATTCCGGTAATTTCTCTGATTATGTATGAATTTCTGTAACATGCCATTCCCAAATCTGGTGTTACAAACCCGTGTGTGTGCAGTTCTGCGTTCTGAACAAAAACCGCATTTGCATCTGAATCAATTGTATAGTTTCTGTTGGCTGCAAAACGCCCTTTTTCATCCCACTGAATCCGATTTGCAATTCCTTCCAGAAAACGGGGCAGTTTATAACCGTAACCTGTTGCCAGAACGAGTGCATTTGTTTTGTGACGGTATCTTTTATCCTGCTCAACCTGATGTAGTTCCAGCTCAAAAGTTTCCTTATTTTCATCATAAGAAGCTTTCGTACAAGCAGCATTTGTTCTCAGGTTGACATCAATTTCAGTAATTACTTTTTTATTGTAAATGGTATCAAAGATGGTTGCAATCAAGTCTTTGTTGATTCCTTTGTATAATAATTTCTGGTTTTTAAGCAAATGATCCCTTTTCTCCGAAGGAAGATTGTAGAAATAATCTACATATTCAGGAGAGGTCATTTCGAGCGTTAACTTGCTGTAATCCATTGGAAAAAACCTCGAAGATCTCGTAATCCAGTTGAGCTGATAACCGTAAACATCAATTTCCTGCAATAAATCATTAAAAACTTCAGCAGCACTTTGTCCGCTTCCTAAAACCGTAATTGATTTTTGTTTTTGAAGAGCCGCTTTGTTTTGAATGTAAGCCGAAGAATGAATCGCTTTTCCCTGCAAGGACTGACATGATTTTGGAATATGCGGCGCTGTTCCGGTTCCCAAAACGAGTTTTCTTGTTTGATATACCGTTGTAATTCCTGTTTTAACAGAAAGCGTCTTTACCAGATAAATTTTCTGATTCTCATCATATTCAATTGCGGTAACTTCTGTATTAAAAAATACATTTGGAAGTTTTCTGATTGCCCATTGACAGTACTGATTGTATTCATTTCTTAATAAAAGAAAGTTTTCACGAATGTAAAAAGAATACATTTTTCCCTGTTCTTTGATATAATTCAGGAAACTAAAAGGGCTCGTCGGGTCTGCCAGTGTAACCAAATCTGCCAGAAACGGAATCTGTAAGGTCGTATCCTGCAATAACATTCCCGGATGCCAGTTAAACGATTCATTTTTATCAAAAAACAAACCTTCAAGATTCTCAATTGGCGCTGTCAGGCAGGCCAGGCTTAAGTTAAAAGGGCCTACGCCAACGGCTATAAAGTCGTATATTTTATTTTGCATCGTAACTGATTTAATTTTTTAATGAATATTCCTGTCCGTGATGTACGATAAGGTCAATGATTTCCTCAATATCTTTTGGAGTTGTAAGCGGATTTAGTAAAGTAAATTTCAGAAAAACTTCATTGTACACTTTTGTACTGGTTATGATTGCTTTTCCTTCATTAAAAATTGCTTTACGGATATAAGAATTCAAAGCACAAAACGAGGCTCCGTTTTCTTTAAATGGTGTGTAACGAAATACAATGGCGCTAATTTCAGGATTATGAATGATTTCAAAATCATCTCTGTTCTGGAGCAATTCTGCAGTAAACTGTGCATTCTCCATTGCTTTTTCCATATAAGAACTCAAACCTACTGTACCAATCATTCGCAGGGTAAACCACAATTTTAAAGCATCAAAACGGCGTGTGGTCTGAATTGATTTTTTTACCATGTTTGGAATTCCTTCGTCTTCCTGCTCCTTAGAATTCAGGTAATCGGCGTGGTATTTTATGTAATCGATAAACGATTTATTTCGCATAAAAAATCCGCTGGAACTTACCGGCTGGTAAAATGTTTTATGATAATCAATCGTAACAGAATCAGACAGTTCAATTCCGTCCAGTTTGTATTTATGCGTATTACTGATTAATAATCCGCCGCCATAAGCCGCATCAACATGAAACCATAATTCATTTTGATCGGCAATTGCAGCAATTTCACTAAGCGGATCAATGGAACCAAAATCGGTTGTTCCCGCAGTTCCTACTACAGCAATAGGGATGTTTCCCAAATCTTTTTGTTGTTGAATTACTTTTTTCAAAGCATTGGTATTCATCTTAAAATCGGCATCAACAGCAACCGGAACCACTGCATTTTGCCCTAATCCCAATAAACTTAAGTTCTTTTTCAGGCTAAAATGGCTTACCTCAGAACATAAAACCCTGAATTTAGAAGCTTCCGGCGGAAGTCCGTCCATTTTTGGGTCAATATCAAAATGTTTTTTTATGTAATGATCCCTAGCCAAAAGCAATCCCATCATGTTCGACTGCGTGCCCCCACTGGTAAAAATACCGTCAGCATTTTTAGGATAACCCAGTTTCTCAATTGTCCATTCCACCAGTTTTAATTCTATAAAAGTAGCGCCAGTGCTTTGGTCATACGTGTCCATAGAAGAATTTAGGGACGAAACAAACGCTTCGGCCACGAGCGTTGGCGTTAATATCGGACAATTAAGATGTGCAATATATTTTGGGTCGTGAAAATGGATACAGTCGTTCAGATAAATATCCTTTAGTTCTTCTAAAACGTAGTCCAGACTTTTTCCTTCTTTATTGTTTTCGAGGTAAATAGTATCAATCTTTTTTTTGATTGATGAAATTGTAGCTCCCGTAAACGGGGTATTTCTTTCTTTTAAATGGTTACCAATTGTCTTGATAGCCTTTTTCATGCTTTTGGTATAAATTCCAATCGATTTTTTATTGTTAGAGAAAACATGTTTATTATGTTTTCCCGCCACTACCCTTTCCTGCAGTATTGATTCTAGGTTTTCCTGTGCTTCCATTTGTTTTTTTTATTTAGATTGATTCTAAAGAAATATTTTTGACAAATGTAGAAGCGTTAAAAAATTTAATCAATACCCCAAAAAAGCGAAAATCATTTCCACAAAAGAGGTAGATAAAATACCTCACCTATAGTAGGAAATAATCACTAAAATAAATTTATATTATACGAAAATTACTTTATTTTATTTTCTAAAGCATACAAAATCAACTCAGGAGTAGTATGTCGTCCTGTCTTTTTCATGATATTTTTTCTGTGGGTACGAAAAGTATGAATGCTGATAAAAAGCTGTGATGCTATTTTTTTACCGTCATTGCCTTTTGCAATTTGTTTCAAAATTTCAAACTCCCTTAAAGTTAGTTTCTGATCGTTTTCGGGATTTGGCAATACAAATGCATCAATAAGTGCGTTTAAAGTTTTTGGGCACAAATACCTTTCTCCATGCTCTATTTTGTATAAGGCATCATAAATGGTTTGCTCTTCACAATCTTTTGAAATAAAGCCATTTATATTATCTTTTAAGAAGCTGTTTATGGTTTGTTTGTTTTTAAAATAAGACAGGATTATGATTTTACATTTTGGATAAGTGGTTTTTATCGCTTTTAAATCATCATCATAAAAAAGAAAAATATTATTTGGATCAATAATCAGACATTCCACAGCGCCGGAATCTAAACATCTGAATAATTCTTCTCTTGAATTTACAATTTTTAAATTGGGTGATTTTACCAATTTTTTGAGTGTATATTTCAATCCTATTATATGTAGGTTTTCAGAATCTGCAATAAGGAAATTTTTCATTGTTATTTAGATTTGGTCTAAACAAAAATAGATATAAATCATGTAAAGAAGCAAGTTAAACGTTAAAAAATAGTTTTTTTCTTATAACATTTTAAACTTTATTGTTAATTATAAGAAAATACATTGTAAAAATTTTAATTCAGAAAACAAAAAAACGCCTCTGTAATTGAGGCGTTTTGACGAATAGGAAATGTTATCTGTAAAGAAAATTATACTTTTGTTTTTCTTTTTACCGTGCAGCCAATCTCTTTTGTTTCAGTAATGGCCGGTTTTTTATTATTTAGCAGAGAAGCAACAACCTCTTCAACATACTTTGTTTTTTCGCTTTTTGTTCCTTCCGGATCATTATCGATTGCACCAGTATATTCCACAACCGCTCCTTTTTCTGTTTTAGAAACTACAAAAAGATGTGGTGTATGTTTGGCTCCATATTGATCTGTAACAACTTGTCCCTGATCGAACAAATAAGGGAAAGAATATTTTTTCTCCTTTGCCAAATCCTGCATTTTATCAAAAGTATCAGCTTTTGAGGCTTCAGGATCGTTTGGATTAATAGCAATTACAGGATAGCCCTGCGATTTGAACTTTGCATCAAGTTCTAAAATTCTCTGCTCGTAAGCTTTTGCATAAGGACAGGTATTACAGGTAAAAACTACAATAAAACCTTTGGCTTTTGGATAACTTTCAAAAGAAATTTCTTTATTATCTACATTTTTTAATTTAAAATCCGGAGCAGTTTCTCCGGCTTTCAGGGTTTTGCTTTGTGCCTGAGAAAGAATTGCTGTAAAAACCAGCAGAAGGGTGATGTACTTTTTCATGATTTATAATTTTTTATATTCTGTTAGTAATTGTTCGTAAGTGAATTCCTTTTCGGCAAATTTACGTTTGCCGTTTTTAATAAAAAGTGTTGCCGGAATACTTCCTGACCACGACGGATCTATACGATCTATATATTCCTGTGGGTTGCTTTCATTTAAAAGAAAAACCTGATTTTTAAGTTTTTTTCTTTTTGCGAATGGCACAACAGCAGAAGTCAGTTTTGATTTAAAATCAACACTGATTAATACAACAGCCAGTTTATCTGATCTAAATTCCTGGCCCAGTTTCTCAAAATGAGGTAATTCTTTGATGCATGGAGCGCACCAGGTTGCCCAAAAATTGACCACATACGTACTGTCTTTTCCGTTTTTTATTCTTTCCTGAAGCTGGTCGACTGTAATTAATCTAACATTTTGACTGTAAGACATTACAGAACCGGTCAAAAGAAAAACATAAAGTATAAAAGTTCTGATTTTCATTTTATAAATACTTTAAAGAAGGTTCAATTGTGTATTGTTTCTTACAAATATAAACTAATGAATCACAATTAGAAAAATTTTTTCTACTGAATATTTAGTCCGGAAAGTCGCAATGATTATTTCTGCAAAGGAATTAAAATGAGAAAATTGCAGAATAAACTCTAATTTTGCACCAAATAAAATGCGAAATGAATCTGTACGAACTTACCGTAGCTGATACCGAAAAAATAGCTTTAAGTGATTTGCTTTTTAGTGATGAGAATAAAGCAGCCCTGTCTCAAATCATAAAGGAGCATCAATATCTTGAGGAATTAAAAAAATATAATCTTAAGGTTGATAATAAAATCCTGCTTCATGGTCATTCCGGCTGTGGCAAAACCACAACGGCAAAGGCTATTGCTACTGCTTTAGACAAAAATATAGTTATCATTAACCTGAGTACTCTAATTAATGCAAAGCTTGGGGAAACCTCCAAAAATGTAAAAGCTATATTTGAGAAAGCGATTCGCGAAAAAGCGGTTTTGTTTCTTGATGAATTTGACCAGATTGGAAAAAGTCGTGACAGTGAGGACAAAGATGTGGGCGAAATGAGGCGTATTGTCAATACAATTATACAGCTGATTGACTATTTTCCAACGGATAGTTTACTGATTTGTGCTACCAATCACTATCAAAGTATTGATACGGCATTATTAAGAAGATTTCAGCTGAGACTGCAATTTGAGATGCCAACTGAAGAACTGCTTGATGTGTATTACGATAAATTACTCGATGCGTTCCCTCTTCATTTACAAGATGTTCCCAGAAAATATGCAATATCGTATGCTGAAGCCAAAGATTATGTACACACCGTAATGAAAAAGCAGATTATTGCAGAATTAGAATTTGAAAAGAATAAAAAACAGGGTTTAGAATAATGATTTCTAAACCCTGTTTTATTATCTCCTGCCTCTAAATCCGCCGCCAAGCCTGCCGCCGCCACTTCGCTGGATATTTTGGAAATTTCGTGTTTGAACATTCCCTCTCTGGCGGGAGATATCAGAATGATTTAATCCGTCAATTGTACTCGAGTGGCCCGGAGCTTCAAGTGGTTTATCAGGTGAACCCAATACCCTGTCCGGTTTTTGCAAATTGAGATTATTATCCCGATTAATTTTGTCTCCTGTTGGCTGAATTCTTTCTCCTGAATTTTTTGAAGCTCCCAAAGTTCCCGCCTGCGTCCATCCGCCGTTGCCGTTATTATAATGGCTCCAGTTTCCGTTACTGTCTTTTTTGTAAACATGTCCGTCATGTCCCGCATACAGATTATTGTTGGTATGAATTGTTGTGCCGCCGCCTCTGTGATGTGTAATAACACCTTCATTTCCGCCAGAAGTCTTATAGCCAACTACCGTTCCGCGTCTGGTTGTTACATGACCGCTTTGAACCCAATCGTGGCCATTTGATGCAGCAGAATGTCCCCATTGCGCATACGCATTATGATTCTGTACTGTTCCTCCATAATTTCCTGTCCATGGATTATAAGAACTGGCAACAGTACGTCCGCCGTACCAGCCCTGAACACTTGCAGAACGCCCATATCGTCCTGTTGCCGGATTGTACCAGGCAGAAGTTCCCGCAGCTCCATACGGACCGTAGACCGCCCTTCCGGCAGCCCAGCCGCCTGTCCACGGGTTATACACTGCCCCAACGCCATAGGTACACGGCCACGGGCGGTAGATTGGATACATTGGGCCATAATACATGTACGGAGGATAATAAAAACCTGTTCCGTAGGTCAGCACAGATCCTATGACTGCACCCATAATAAAAGCCCCGAAATAACCTGCGGTTGTACTGCTCTCCACTGTTGTATCGGTAACATTGGTTTGGGTTACGTAGGTAACATTATAAACCGGAGAACTTGGAGGAATGGTATAAATTTCTTTTGGAACGGAACTTGTTACTTTCCACGGACCATTTGGCTGCGCAGACATAAACCACACCGCCTGAAAGCACAAATAATACATATCGCCTACCTTTATAACCTTCTCTTGTGTGTTGCTTGCATATTGCATAGAAGTTCCCTCTATAGGCTTAAATTGGGGGTCGCCATCGTAATGCACTTTGGCCTTGGCTTCTGCATCTGCCTTTTTAACAATAGCAGTTGTCGGAACCTGGGATAACAATACAGCATCCGAAGCTTCTATAGTGCCGGGAACGGATGAAAGTACACTGGCACGTGGCGAATCTTTTGGGATGTTTGCAAAATCTGAAGGGAGATTATTTGTCGAAAAACTCCATGGGCCTGTCAATTCTTTGGCTTTAAACCATCTTCCTGATAATAAAACATAATATTGCCCGTCTTTTTCATCGGCAAACACATCGTTATCAGTGTTTTCAATATACATTAATTGCGTTCCCGGTATTTTTACAAATTTTGGCGCACCGGCTACAGAAATAAGTTCTGCCGGCTTATTGCTAAAGAAAACCTGCAATTCTGTTTTTACTGATGGCGGTGGAATCATCTTTTTGACTTCATCAAAATTCTGGCCCGACGGTAAACTGTTTAGATCTTTTGGCAGGCTGCTGGTTTTCGTCCATTTTCCATCTAAAGTTTTGGACGTGAGCCATATATTTTCGACTAGTAAATAATAGTTTTTGGATGGTTTATCAAAAAACAAATCCCAATTGGTATTTACTACATAACTAATCCCCGTTTTTTCTACCGGAACCAGGACAGGCTCTCCCTGTACAATGAGCAATACAGACGGATTTGCACTGTAGAATATTGGCGGAGGATCATTTTTTACCGCAACTCCTTTTGCGGGTGAATTATTTCTTTCCAAATCAGCCATTACACGATCTAACGAAATTGGGTTTCCTCCTTTTGGAAATAATTCTTTGAGCAATTGCTCCGTTTTAGGTACCAGTTTTTCATCAAGGGCCGGAAATCGGACATCGGTTATTTCGATATTTTTAAAAAACACATTTCTGGAATCCTTATCTACCAGCGTTTCTGTTTTTAAAGAAGCCACTCCCAACACTTCTTTGCCTTCTTTTGGCGTCAGGGAAAATGCAACACGCGCAGTCAGTTCCTTAAAATCTTTCCATTGGTCAACCTGAGGCTGATAATAAACCAGTTTTGACCCGTTGGCTGTTACTTCTCTCGGCCAGCCAATGTCTGTTGTGGATACCGAATCCGCCAAGGAAGGTTTTACAACTTCGGCCAGTTTTTCATCTTTGCTTTTTTGGCAGGAATAAGAGTTTAAAACTATACTAATTACCAGTAATTTGAGCATCTTCTTTATGACTTTAGTACAATTCATAGCTTTATTTTTAAGGGGTAAACTTCAATTGATTTTTCATGATTATGTGTTGTTGTTATTCCGGATTAAATAAATGAGGATTTCTTCTTCAAGTTCTTTTGACAGATTTTCAAATTCTAATTTATTCCTGAAGTTTTTTTCAAACTTTTTCTTGTATTTTTCGGTTTTTGTACGACTGCTGCAATATTCATTACAGATCGATTTAAACTGATCATCAACCAAATACAAAATCTTAAGAGATTCGATATACTCTGCAAATTTTGCATTGTATAATTCGTTGGGAAGAGACATATTTTTGATTTTAAATTAGTAAATCAATAAGCAGGACAAACCGCTTTCAATAGGCCTTGCCTGTTTTGATTAGAAACAGATTTCTATTCTTTCAGCTGTATTTTTACTACTTATTGTTATGAAAAAACATCTCATAGTTAGATTTATATCTGAATGGCTTATTTGTTTGGTTATCACTAAATTACCAATAACTAACATACCATATTCTGCAAACATGTTTCATTCTATAAAATGCAACATGAATATAATTTGAAACATCAGAAATTGGCCAAAAAATAGTATTCTTACCATAATTGATCCCTCATCCAAAAATATTTTTAAATTCACGTAACAAATTTTGAATTTGATGTCCTATTAAAAACCTGACAAACAATACGCTAAAACCAACCAAATGACAACAGATATTATCGAATTAAATGACTTTATTGTTTTAATTGAACAATCAAATGCGTCAAAAACATTCGTTCAGAAATGCGAAATCGACGGAGATGCTGTTGGATTTGCATTTTATGGTTCGGGCAATGTCGAGCTTGAAATAAAACACAATCAACAAACCAAATACTTAACCAATACAACGGGTCTCGCCATTTGTTTTTTTGGAAACCAAAAGGTCGAATTTGCCCATAAAATTGAACCTGATAAGCCTTTGCAATCGATTAGTATTTTTACCAAACTAAAAAATCTTCCTATGCTGCCGCAGGCAGAAAAAGAGATTTTTGAAAAATATTTACCCGAATTATTAAATCCACAGGAACATTTTGTTAAAGGACCATCGTTTTATATGACGCTCGAAATGCAGTTGGCCGTACAGAAAATCTTTAACACAACCTATACAGAAAATACTAGGTTGCTGTTTCTAAAAAGTCAGGTCAATGAGCTACTGGCGCACTTTTTTGCTTTGCTGGCAACAGATCAAAAAATTGATTTTTCTGAAAAAGACAGAGATAAAATTTTTAAGGCAAAAGAAATCGTTACCCACAACTATTCGCAGCCGCCGTCTATAACGCAGCTTTCTAAAATGGTCGGACTTAACAGTAACAAATTAAAAAAGAACTTTAAGGAGTTATTTGGCATTCCGGTTTTTAAATATGTACAGGAAGAGCGCCTAAATAAAGCCTATGAGTTATTGCAGAATAGTGACAAAACGGTACAGGAAGCCGCCTGGGATGTAGGTTATGAAAGCATTAGTTCTTTTTCTAATGCCTTTTATAAAAAATTTGCCACCCGACCGAATGAAGTCAGGCAAAAATGCTTTTCAAACAAATCATAATTCTTTTGCAACAAATGGATTAATGAGGAAGTAAACACCTTTGTATCAGTATTCATTTAAAAAAATATTGATATGAGCAAAAAGAAAATTTTAGTACTTGGTGCTAATGGAAAAACAGGAAAAAGAGTTGTAGATTGTTTACAACTAAGAAATGAAGTCGAAATTATTACGGGGTCGCGTACTGCAAAAACTCCTTTTGACTGGGAAAATCCCGGGACATGGCCGGCAGTTCTGAACGGAGCAGATACGGTTTATATTACTTTTCAGCCTGATCTGGCTGTTCCTGCAGCAACCGAAATTATCCAGGAATTTACCGTTTTGGCCACCAGACTTGGCGTTCAGAAAATGGTTTTATTATCTGGAAGAGGCGAAAAAGAAGCACAGGTTTGCGAGGAAATTGTAAAAGCTTCTGCTAAAAACTGGACAATTGTAAGAGCCAGCTGGTTTAATCAGAACTTTAGCGAAAGCTTCTTTTTAGAACCTCTTTTAGCCGGTTTTGTGGCTTTACCAAGGGCAGAAGCACTTGAACCTTTTACCGACGCAGATGACATCGCAGCTGTGGTTACAGAATGCCTTTTAAACGATAAACATAACGGTCAGACCTACGAACTTACCGGACCGGAACTTTTGAGCTTTCCTGAGGCAGTTTCAATTATTGCAAAGGCAGCAGAAAGAGAGATACAATTCCAGTCTCTGACGCTGGAAGAGTATATACAAATGTTGCGCGAATACCAAGTTCCTGAGGACTATATTTGGCTTGTAAATTATCTTTTTGAACAGGTTTTGGATGGAAGAAATTCAAGTATTACAAATGATATCGAAAAAGTAACCGGACGTAAACCAACCGATTTTGCTACCTACGCAAAGGAGACAGCAAAAAGCGGAATATGGAACACGGCTGATGTTCAAAATCAATAGCTATGGACTATGTAAAAATTCTGCTTCCCGGCATTTTTGTATGGCTGTGTCTTAGTATTTCTTTTTATATTTCTGGGCAGTTTCCTTTATTAAAAAACAACTTTAATATACAAGCCATAATAATACTGATAATTATTGTTTTATATTCATCAACAGGAGCTTATTTTTATTATAAAAATGGCGCTAAAACTAATGGTTTGACTCTTGGTATTGTACTGTCGCTCACCGCATTGATTTTAGACGCTTTAATCACTGTCCCGTATGTTGAGATACCGAACGGTAGGAGCTATCAGAGCTTTTTTTTGAGTCCGTTTCTTTGGTTATTGGCATTGGTGAATGTTATTACAGTTTATAGCTTATGGAGAATTAAAGTTAGAGCAAAAAAATGAATTTTACTTCGATATTTTAGATGTAAAGCAACAAAAAATCCAATTTTTTACAATTGGATTTTTTTGTTTGTTGATATAAATTATTTGTTCAAATTAAATATTTTAAAATACTGGTTTACAATAAACTTACATTCATTCCTACAAATTCATTTTTTGCCCTTTTTTATCTTATTTAATATTAAAAAATTATGATTTTAGTATATAATTCCCTGACTGAGCAGTATTTAAAAATTTCACACAAAGTTCATTTCAAATCTTATGAAATAACATCGAATGTTCCTTAAAAAAAATTAAATTTGGACACCCTAATTCATTATTTACATTATGATCCAAAAAAGAAATTTTATTGTTTTATCAGCCTTATTTGCCTTATTGTTTTTTGCACCGTTGACCTACTCTCAGACAGCGCCTAAAAAAGCAGAAAGCAAATCGAAATTATTTGAGGAAACAACAACCGACAGTGATTATCTGATGGCAATCGAAAAAGCAAGTGCCGTTATGGAAACTGCTTACAACGATGCCGATTTTGACGGAGCAAGTCATCACTTGTTTGGAGAAATCAAAAGAACCCAAAGCAAACTCGATTTAATTTTAGAAAGCCTGAAAGGGGCAAATCCGAATGTGCGTAATCAGCAAATGTATCGCATCGTTCTAAAAGAAATTCAGCAGGCGCTTGATGAGCAAAATGATGCCATTAATTTACGCAATAAAAACCTGGAGAAAATCAAAGACCGGTTTATCGAACTGCGTAAAGACAAAACATTGGTTACCCTGATAAAAGATACAATTCGACGTAAGCAGTTTAAAAACGAATTTGCGAATCTTAGAAAGAAATACAAAAAGACGGATAGTCTGATGACTAAAAACCAAAGTGTTTTAAACAAAAATAAAAGACTGACCGTAGAAAGAAAAATTGCTGTTTCTAATGCCCTGATTACTGTAGAAAATAATCTTGAAAAATCGGGAATCAGTATGCTTAAGAAAGAGTATCCTTTTTTATGGAATATCACAGATTCTGTACCCAATAAAAAAGATGAACAAACAATCAAATCAAAGATTATTATTGAAGAAAGCGTTGCCGCTTATTATTTGAGTTATCGCGCAGGAGGATTAATTACGCTTGCAATTTTAATGGGATTATTGGGCTGGTATATTTTTCGCAACCTGAAATACTTAAAAAACAACGGTCATGCCGAAAATTTAGCTCTTTTTAATTTTAAATACCTGAACAAGGGTGTTATCATTCCGGTGGCTGTAATAGGCTTAAATATAGCTGTAGTGGGCAACCTGTATGCTCCTGCTCTGTTTATAGAATTGCTTCAGCTTATTTTGCTCGGGATTCTTACTATTCTTTTCAAAAATCACTGGTCTGCAAAAGCAATGCGCAACTGGATGCTCCTTTTAGGATTATTTTTTACACTCTGCTTTCTCGATTTATTTATTACCGTCGGTTTATTGCAACGTTGTTGCTTTATAATAGTTAACGTTTTAGGAATTCGTTATGGCCTAGTGCAGATTAAGAGTTTAAAGAACGAATTGTACATCAAAGGTTTCTTTAAATGGGCTAGTATTATTTTTATTGGTTTTAATGGATTATCGATACTTTATAACCTTTTTGGACGAGTATCACTTTCTAATATGCTAAGTTTGACTGCTTTTATTTCGCTTACGCAGATTGTTGCATTAAGCGTACTGATAAAAATAATTCTTGAAATTATTCTGCTTCAAATCTACACAACACGAGTAAAACGCGGAATTGAAAAGATTTTTGACCACGAAAGTTTATCTGATACACTCAAAAAACCGTTTATTATCATCATCAGTTATATGTGGCTGGTGGTAATTGGCTCAAATCTTAATTTTTGGGAATCACTTCGTACTTCTCTGGGCAACCTGCTGAGCCACCCGAATACGATTGGTAGTATTACTTTTACTTTAGGAAACATCCTTTTGTTTTTTATTATTATCTGGGTAGCGCATTTGCTTCAAAAATATGTGGCTTACTTTTTTGGTGAAGTCGATGATGAAAACGAAGAAAATATAAACAAAAGACAACACTCTAAATTGCTTATTACACGACTCGTTGTTTTAATTGTCGGATATCTTCTGGCTGTTGCTGCTTCTGGCATGCCTCTGGATAAATTAAGCATCCTTTTAGGAGCTTTGGGTGTCGGTGTTGGACTTGGATTACAAAACGTTGTAAATAACTTCGTTTCGGGCATTATTTTGATTTTTGACAAACCTATTCAGATTGGCGATGTTATCGATATTAGTTCAGAATCGGGTCGTGTTAAATCAATGGGGCTCCGTACAACAAAAATCAATGCTCCGAATGGTGCCGAAATTATTATTCCGAATGGTAATTTATTATCTCAAAACATTACCAACTGGACGTATACAGACAATTTTAAATTGGTCGAGGTTTCTATTGAAATTACAGGAGACATAACTCCGGATGAGATCAACGAGACGATTCACAAATCTCTGGAAACTATTGCATTGGTAAACAATACAAAACCTTCGCAGATTTATTACAACGCTATTTCTGATGGAAAATATAAAATTCAGATCAAATTCTGGTGCAGCATTTACAAAACCGAAGAAACGGTGAGTACAGCACGTCAGGTATTGTTCAGTAATTTTAAGGCAAAAGGTTTGACTTTTTCAAGCTAAAAGACTTCAATTTAAATCAAAAAAGCCGCCAGATTAATTTCTGACGGCTTTTTTATTGGTTTAAAGTCTGATTAAAATCTTCCGGCAAATTCTTTAGCAAAATCTTCGAGTTTAATTTTTCCGTCAACAGAAAAATTGCCGTTAAAGAAATGCTCCGCAATTTTACCGCTTCTGAGTCCTGAACCCATTTCGGTATATAAACCTGCAAGTTCTTCAGGTAAGCCAGCCTGTGTCATTCCCTGCAAAGATTGTTCATCTGTGAACTCAATCCATGGCAAATCTGTTTTACCAATTGCAGCTCCAAGAGTTTTTGCAACTTCACCAGGCGTGCGCACATCGCTGATGATATAGCGGATATTTTTACCAGTCGCATCTTTTTGCAGTTCTTCGGCCACAGCCGCCGCAATATCTCCCGGATGTACCATAGGCATTTTGAGATCAGCAGGATAATTGGCGCCCATAATTCCGGTACCTTTAATCATCGGAACGTCATTGTATAAATTGGTGTAGAAAAATCCGGCACGTAAAATAGTCAGAGCCGTATTATCTAATTCATTATACAAAGCTTCTATCGGATGAAGTCCGGCAATTGGACCTGTCCCATTTGGTAAATGAGCACCAATGCTGCTCAGCATAACTACTCGTTTGATATTTGCTTTTTTTATTGCTTCCGCGAAAGCTCTTCCGGCATTTACTGTATTCGAGATTACATTTTTTCCTCCCAAATTTGGCGGTGTCATAGCAAAAAGCGCATCAGCTCCTGCAAAAGTATCAGCCAGAAAAGCACTATCGCTTACTGAACCAATAGCTGCCTTTGCTCCTATTTCTTCGATTGCTTGTTTTCTCTCGGCATTGCTGCTGATCACTGTTACTTCATGTCCGGCACTTACTAATTGTTTTGCCAATGGTTTTCCGATGTTCCCTAATGAACCTGTAATTATTATTTTCATCTTAAATTGTTTTTTATTTACAGAAACAAAGGTATATTTGTACTTACTTTTATACAAGTACTTACCCTAAAGTATGTATCATGACAGCAATCAAAGAAGCATCTACAATTCAGGAAAATAAGCAATACGCCTTAGACACCTGCCCTGTGACGTATGTAATGGAAAAAATCGGCGGATACTGGAAACCTATTATCCTTTTCCATTTATCAACGAGTGATAAACGTTACAGCGAGCTCAAAAGAGCGATTCCGGCTATCACAGAAAAAATGCTTATTCAGCACCTGAAACAACTAGAGGCAGACGGCCTGGTCATAAGAGAAGCAAAACCGGTTGTTCCTCCATTTGTGACCTATCGTTTAAGCAATTCCGGAAATGGCCTGATTCCGGTTATTCATGCTATGGCAGAGTGGGCGTTTAAGGAGAAGGATGGGGTTTATGGCAATTAAAAATGAAAAAAATAATATTCTCTTTAGTGCTATTAATAGTAGTTTCGATATTTTCGTTTGCTGTTTACAACTCAAAAAGTGAGTTCTATCGTAAACATAATGAGTTTTATAATCAAATTTTCACTGCTCAAGTAACAAAAAATTGTTGAAGGCAGAGGAACTTGGTATATATTTAAAGTCACCTGTAATTGCACCTAGTAATTGAGTACGAGCAGTAGGACTAAATAATTATGTTATAAAAGATGGGTGTTGTCTGGAGATTTTTTCCATAAATATATTTAAATATTTTAAACGAATAATTATGAAATTAATTGGTTTTATAAAAGAACATGATAAGATTGAAGAAGCAAAAGAATATAAAAATATTCTTGGACATGAACATGAATTAAATAACAATCAAGTTATAAATAAAATTATAAACTATTTAGATAATGGTGTATACCTTTTAGGTTGGATGAACACTATAGTAAGTTTGGATACTAATGAATTAATTGTGCCTAATTGTTACTATACAGATGGTAATTTTGTATGGCCAGCATATTTTTCTTATTACCTAAGAAAATACCCAAATTATAAAATTGATAGTGACTTTTTAAAACATCTTGAAAAAAATAATTTTGATTTTAGCAAAATAAAAATATCAAATGAGTTAAAGCTAGATTTAGAAAAACAATTACCTCATAATCTTAAATTGTAAATATTTTTTTTTACTAAGCTAATAATCAAAACCTTAACATTCTGTAATCATCCGCTACCGCGATAGGTATTAGTTATTATTTCTGACTAGTCCCCTGCTCTCCGAAGTGTTTTTAAAAGAGTAAATTATCTCATCTGCTGTGCAAACGTCTCATGACTTTATGCAGTTCTCCTTACAATCTGCAAGTAACAACATTTTATGCGTTAGATCTATCTCGAAATAGTCTGGCAGTATATAATTTACCGAGTGGCGGTAGTATAGTTTAAACAGATTTATCTATCTTTGGGCTTAGCAGATTGGGAGTTTATAATAGAGCTACCACACATAAAAGTTATGAGATTACAGACCATTACGAAATGTAAGAGCAGTAATTCGAGAAGAAAATAATATTCCTGCAATAAAATCTTTGCTGATTATTATCCTTTGGAGAACAAATAACTGAGCGTAGCGTTTTTTTTTGGCAGTTATCGTTATGACATAAAGAGTGATTCTATAATAAATGCATACTATGTGCATTTTAAGAGGAGCTTACAAATGCGAGCCGATTCAAAAAGACAAAGAGATAGCTTGTTAAAAACAAGAAAATCTACTGGAAAATTTTATCTATCAAAATAATTATGAAGGGTGTATTGATACTTGTTTTACTATTTGTTTTATATAGTTGCGAAAAAACAAATTGTGAAGTAATTGAATATGACATAAATGGTAAAGTAATATCTAAATCATTTATAAGGAATAAAAATAATTTTGATTCTATATATTTTTTTAAAGATGGATTAATTTTTCGTAAAGTTATATTTAACGAATACAATAAAAAATATATAATTAAAAATTATGATAAAGACCAACACTTAATTTCTGAAGGTCCTGCTATTGATAGTATTAAAATTGGGATTTGGCATTTTTATAATATTAAAAATGAAATAGTGAAAAAAGTTGAATTTAGAAAAATATGTTCTAGTGAATATCCTAATCAAGAGTACACATACCAAGAAAATAGCAAGATAAATATCTCAAAAAGTTCTTTTTATCAATATTCACTAAAAGAAATTTATCATGATTCAAGAAAGTATTACAATATTGGTATAAACTATGTTCCTTTACTTAAAAATAAAAGTAGTACTGTTTTATTTTTTTCAACAGAAATTGATAAAGATTTTTGCAATGTTGATTCTATAAGAAAAGACACAGTGCCAAGTTCAGGCGGTCGTTTTAATTTTTTATTTAATGTTGCATTTAAAACAAAAGGAAACAAAAACGTTCGAGGATATATAAGCGAGTATTACTATGAGGATACCTCAAATAAAAAGTTTGTTGAAATTCAAGAAAGAAGAGTTTTTTTCGACATTCCAATTGTCTCAAAATAGCCTCACTTAAAGATGAAAAGATTTCAAAACGAAATAAACTTATCTTTTGTATTATGCAACTTTTTATTAAGCTGAGAGATCATAATCAAAATTTTAATCTAAATTTCTCAATATAATTTTCTCAATTTAATTTTCCTACCCTCTCTCATCGAAGTGTTCTTTAAAAGAATAAATTTATCGCATCTGCTGTGCAACATCTCCTGACTTTATACAGTTCTCGTTATAATCTGCAAACAACCACATTTTATGCGTGGGACCTAGCTGGAAATAGTTTGGCAGTGTATAATTTACCGAGTGGCGGTAATATAGTTCAAACAGATTTATCTATCTTTGGGCTTAGCAGATTGGGGGTTTATAATAGAGCTACAGCACAAGGCAGTTATGAAATTACAGACCATTTAGGAAATGTAAGAGCAGTAATTCGAAAAGAAAATAATATTCCTGCAATAAAATCTTTTGCTGATTATTATCGGTTTGGGGAGCTGTTGCCAGGTACAAACTCACTGAATTATCTTTACGCTTTTCAGGGACAGGAGCTTGACACGGAAACCAATATAGAGGCATTTCAGTTAAGGCTATGGGATGGTAGAATTGGAAAGTGGTTGAGTCCTGACCCGTATGGAGAATTGATAGTCTTACTTGCCCCTAATCCTAAAACTCCTAAACAAGCTTTGAAATTGATTAATAAAGCTTTAAATGCTATAGAAGTGAAACATGCAGATGTTAATGATAGAATGTAGGGATTTTAGATGATAAATTTGTAACATATCATAGCAACGGAAGTTTAACAGCATTAACAAAAGGACATAGAATAGAAGTCCAAGCTGAGGGTACGTTCAGTATTTTTGTAAGACAAACAGGTAATCTGTTCTTTAGTAAATAATTATGAATAATACTAAAATTATATTTCAATACACTATTGAAATTCTTAAGCAAATGGATATTAGGCATGAGTTCTATAGTTTTTCATCGGGTGCAATAATGTTAGATATTTGGCATAATGATAAATTTTATGTTATGCAATTTGAAGATTACATTGGAGTATCAGAAGTTAATGATACTAATATCAGTTTCGATAACATCCCAGATGAAAAGTTTTATAACGAAATTGAGTACAAAAATAAATTGAAAAGTATTATTAACGTATAAAAAACCAAGTATCCTCGATATCTGACCGCTAGTTCTCTCCAGATACTTTTATAAAAAAGAGTCCCGCATATGGCATTGCTAATAATATGAACGTTTAAACGAACAACCTAAATTTAAAAAAGCCTTTAATCGGAGATAAACCAGATGAAGGCTTTGATTTCGTGATTGTATTCTTAGTAAAAAGTCTTTGAATTAGTAATATTCCCAATCTTTGTCCATAAACATTATGCACTCTTTATAAAGCTTACATATAAAAGGAAACACATCAAAATCCTCAAACCAAATCCCAAATTAAAAAATTTAAACCCTAAATTTATCCTTCCAAATTTTAAGATCAATCCAAAAACAAAAAATCAATATGGGAAATCAGGAGAATATTAGAAAAGTTGCCATTGTTGGGTATAACAGAATTCCGTTTGCGAGAGCCAATACCTTTTATTCAGATGTAAGTAATTTGCAAATGATGACCGCAACGCTTGACGGACTTGTTGAAAAATATAATCTTCAGGGTCAGTTACTTGGCGAAGTTGTTGGCGGTGCTGTTATTAAACATACAACAGACAATAACCTGATCAGAGAATGTGTAATGAAAACCGCTCTTGATCCTGCTACTCCTGCCTGCGACCTGCAACAAGCCTGTGATACCGGAATTGAAAGTGCCATTTATGTTGCCAATAAAATTGCGCTTGGTCAAATCGAATCGGGAATTGCCTGCGGTGTAGATTCTATAAGCGATATGCCAATTGCGGTGAGCGAAAACCTGAGAAAAATATTGCTTGACGCACGAAAAGCAAAATCATTTGGGGCAAAAATAAAGACTTTTCTAAAAATTCGTCCAAAAGACCTTACTCCTCTTGTACCTCGAAATGAAGAATCCCAAACCGGACTTTCTATGGGTGGACATACCGAAATTACGGCCAAATATTATAAAATTGAAAGAGAAGATCAGGATCAGCTGGCGCTTCAAAGTCATCTTAATATGGTAAAAGCGTATGATGAAGGTTTTTTCAACGATATGATTACTCCGTTTAACGGATTGGACAGAGATAATAATTTACGAAAAGACAGTACTTTGGAGAAACTGGCAAAGCTTTCTCCGGCTTTTGATAAAACCAACGGAACACTAACTGCAGGAAACTCTACTCCGCTAACTGATGGTGCTTCGAGTATACTTTTGGCAAGCGAAGAATGGGCAAAAGAACATAATTTACCTGTTTTGGCGTATATCACACATGCAGAAGTTGCGGCTATTGAGTATGTAAAAAATCAACAGAATTTATTATTAGCGCCTTTGTTTGCAGCTTCAAGAATGTTGGAAAAAGCAAGTCTTACATTACAGGATTTTGATTATTACGAAATTCACGAAGCGTTTGCGGCTCAGGTTTTGGCAACACTTAAAATTTGGGAAAGCCCTGAACTGAGCCAAGAAATTGGCCTTAAAAAACCTCTTGGTGCAATCGACCGAAGCAAACTAAATGTAAAAGGAAGCAGTCTGGCAGCAGCGCATCCGTTTGCGGCTACAGGCGGACGAATTATTGGTGTAATGGCAAAACTGCTTAACGAAAAAGGCTCAGGAAGAGGTTTTATCTCTATTTGTGCCGCTGGAGGACAAGGTATTACGATGATTATTGAGAAATAAGTTTTTTTTTGAAGGTGCAAAGTCACAAAGAGACAAAGGTTTTTATACTTGAAAATATTTGCCACAGATTGAATGATTCTAAGGATTAAATCATTTTAATCTTTTAATCTGTGGCATAAAAAATAAAATCTAATGAGAGAATCCAAAAGAAATACTCATAATTATAATTCCAATTACGATTGTCGTGATTATTACGTACAAATAATCTTTTTCTAAAAGAAAAGAAAATAACGAAAGTAAAACTCGAAATACTGGCGTTAGAAACAGTAAAACGATTCCGAAGAATATAATAGACTCTCCCCGGCCTTGTACTACGCCATTATAAACCGCAGCGATTACTTCAAAAATATTTTCGTCATTCTCTTTATAGACTGAATAATTTTCTATGTCATTTCCGTGGTGCAATAAATACACGATTCCGCCAATAAAGGCTACCGAAAGAGAAATCCAGACTCCGTAGCGCAATAAATTACCCACTATTTTCTGAAAATCTTTTTCTCCGAATTTCTCCTGTGTCATTTGATTAGATTTTTCCATTTAGTCCGTTATAAATCATGTTTAAGGCCAGTACAAAAATCAGGCAGGCAAAAAAGATTCGCAGTTTTTTAGGGTTTGTTTTTACCAGAATTTTGGCGCCTGCCATAGCTCCGAACAAGACACCAATGACAACAGGCATACAGATTCCCGGTTCAATATATCCTTTCTGAATGTAAATTACAGAACTCGCCATTGCGGTCACTCCCATCATAAAATTACTGGTTGTGGTAGAAACCTTAAACGGAATTCGCATAATGTTATCCATTGCAATTACTTTAAAAGCTCCGGAACCAATTCCCAGTAAGCCTGACATCATTCCGGCGATTCCCATCATGCTGAACCCTCCTATTACATTCTTTGTTCCGTAACTTATTACCTGACCTTCGTGTGAAGGATATGTTCCCGGCAATTTTAGTTTTTTGGCCAACGGACTGGATTCTAAAACGATATGTTCTTCTTTTTTTCTTAATGAGTTGATGGCTGAGAATATCAGTGTAAGCCCGAATAATACGGCTATAAAAGATGTTGGTGCAATTGCAGAAAGCAGCGCTCCGCCAACGGCTCCCAAAGTTGTGGCTATTTCGAGAAAAATCCCGAGGCGCATATTGGTTATTCCTTCTTTTACATATGCTGCGGCAGAACCGGAAGAAGTTGCTATTACAGAGACCAGAGCGGCTCCGATTGCATAATGGATATCGACTCCGAGAACAACTGTTAAAAGTGGGATAATGATGATTCCGCCGCCTAATCCTGATAATGATCCTATAAAACCAGCCAAAAAAGCTCCCAAAATCATAATCAGGGTAAATGTAAGTACTGTCATTTGGATTTATTTATTTGAATGCTAATTTACAAATACATATTCGCTTTGACAGCATTAGATTTTAGAACTCGTTTACAAAAAACCAAAGACAGCAAGCAAACAAGAAAACTAAACAATTAATCTTAACTTAAAAATTATCAGACCGAAAAAATGGAACGTCTTTTTAAATTCAAATCATTTAAAAACACACTATTTTATCACAAACTCTTTTTTAAAAAAGAATAAAAAAAACAGGTTTCTAACTAATTTATATTATTTTTAACATTTGAATTAAATCTGATTTCTTTTATAAATCCCCAATTTACAACGCTTTAACTTTTTATTTTTGAACCTGACAATCCAATTTACGGTACTTTATTTTAAAAGGCTTCATTTACTGATGTTCTTGTTTTTGTCGTTTGGCCTGCAGGCGCAGATTGAAAATAAAAAGAAGTCATTTGTTTATAAAAATCCAACTGAGGTTAAAGAGGAAAAAAAAATCGCCGATTTGTATGCTTTGTACAATAAAGGAGATGAAAAAAAGGCGTATTTTAAAGCTCATTCCATATTAAAAACTTCCCAGAATAACCGAACCACGGCTTGTGCCAATTTGCTCATTGCATATTATTTTAATCAAAAAGCGGTTATAGATTCTTCGATTTATTATACCAATCAGGCTTTAAGATTTAATACTGCAGTAAATGATTCCTTAAAAAACAGGCTTTATTCTCTTGGTTATAACCTGCTTGCGATAAATTATAAAAAAAGAGGTTTGCTTGGTGAAAGCAAAAAATGGCATGTTAAAGGAATTGAGGCTTCTCAGAAATACAACGAAAAGAACCTGTTTTATACCCATACACATGGTTTAGCTTTGGTTTACAGTCAATTGGGCGATAACAGGAATGCATTAAAATTGTTTAAACAATGTCTGGAATACAAGGAAGATCCCGAAATTATTTATGGAAGCTACATTAATATCGGCGACATATATGCCGAACAAAAAGAATACGATCTTTCTAATCAATACCTCAACAAGGCAAATCTTTTGTGCCAACAGCAAAACAATAATAACTGCAGGGCTGTTGTTGCTATGAGTCTTGCTGCAAATCTGGAAGAACAAAACAAAAAAACAGAAGCTTTAAAGCTTTATAATGAAGCTATTAAAATTGCTGATGCTAATGAATACTACCAGATTGCGCTAATTGCGAGACTAAATACGGGAAATATTTATCTGGAATCAAAAAAATATGATACTGCAAAACTGATTTATTCTTCGGGATTAGACAGTGCGCTTAAACTGGGGCTGTTACACGAGCAAACCGTTATTTACAATGCGCTGAAAGAGATTGCTATTGCTGAGTATGATTATAAAAATGCTTATAATTTCAGCAATAAATATTATAAAATAAAGGATTCTATAACGCATCTTCAAAACCAAAAGGAAATTAACGAACTCGACGTAAAGTACAAAACAAGTCAGAAAGAAAAGGAAATTGAAGCGTTGCAATTTGAAAATGCCACCAAAAAGCTGACGTTGGAAAATCAGTTTGAAGCGATAAAAAACATGCGTCTTCAGGAAGAAATTACCAATAAGGAAAATGAAAATACGATTTTGTTTTTCCAGAATTCATCTGAAAAAAAACTAAATGAGATTTCTTTACTAAAGAAGGATCAACAGCTCAAAGCTCTGGAAATAAATCAGCAGAAGAAAACAAAGCTTTTTACGATAATTGCCTTTTTAATTTTACTGGTTCCAATTACAGGTCTTTTATTTCAATATTATAAACGCTTAAAAGCACAACGATTACTAAACAGTAAACAGGCCGAAATTAGTTCGCAGAAGATAAACGGAATCCTGAAAGATCAGGAATTAAAGCTTATTAAAGCTTCTATAAGTGGTCAGGACAAGGAGCGCGAACGGATTTCGCAGGAACTGCACGACAGTATTGGAGGAAATCTTGCGGCTATAAAACTACAGCTAAATCATTTGGCCAGCAGTAATTTTGCTAATATTGAAAATATCAACCTGCAATTGGATGATACTTATCAGCAAGTGAGGAGTTTGTCTCATACTTTGATGCCCAAGAAATTCAGTCAGAACAAGTTTTGCGAAGTTCTGGAATCTTATCTGAGTAATATCAGTGCCGCGAGTCAGTTGAAGATTTCTTTTCTTACTTATCCGAAAAAAGAGATCAATGAAATGAGTGAAGTGATTCAGATTGAGGTTTTTAAAATTATCCAGGAGCTGCTGACCAATACGATAAAACATGCCAAAGCTACTCTGATAGAAATCCAGCTCAACCTTATCGATAATGATCTGAATGTTTTGTTTGAAGATAATGGTATTGGTTTTAATACCGGAAATTACAAACAGGGAATTGGTTTTATTAATTTGGAAACGAGGATTAAAAAACTAAATGGCTCTCTCCAGATTGATTCAAAACTAAAAAGAGGGACTATAATAAATATAGAGATTCCTTCTTTTGAAGAAACAACTAAATCTAAAAAAAAGATCCTGAAAGGAATTGACTTAAAAGATCAGCTTGACGAATTAAAAAGTAAACTATAATTGTAAGCTGACTATTAAATTTTTATACAATGACCAAAATTAAAATTCTCATCGCCGACGATCATACTATGTTTCTACAGGGAATAATTTCATTATTGGAACAAGAACCTAATATTGAAATTGTCGGAAAGGCTGTAAACGGGCTCGAAGCATTGCAAGTAATCGAGCAGATTCCTGTCGATTTATTAATTCTCGATATCAGTATGCCGGAGATGGATGGTATCGAATTAAGCAAAATCTTGAAAAAGAAATTTCCTGCGATCAAAATTTTGGTGGTCAGTACACATAGTAACGTTAGCCTTATTTCGCGATTAATCAGGATTGGTGTTAATGGCTATTTACTTAAAAATGCAGAAAAAGCCGAATTACTGAAAGCAATAAACACGATTGCAAGCGGTGATAATTATTTTTCTGAAGAGACAGAAGAAAAACATCTCTCAAATAATTTGAGAATAGAAAAACAAGTTTCGACTTTGACCGAACTTAGCTCACGCGAAAAAGAGATTTTGGTTTTGATAGCGCATGAATACAATACTGCAGAAATTGCCGAAAAAACTTTTATTAGCCTGAATACTGTAAATACGCACCGCAAAAACTTATTATCTAAACTGAATGCCAAAAATACTGCGGGACTCGTAAAATATGCCGTTGAGAATGGTTTGGTCGATTAATTATTCAAAAACCTTTTGTTTGATTCTAAATCTATTTCTAATTAGATAATTAGATAGTATTAATTATTCTTTGCTTCATTGCTTACTAATGCAGCAACGGCATCAATAGCTTTCTGAACGATTTCTTCGGGAGTTCCTTTGAATCTGTACTTTTTTGCAATTTCCTTATGCGGAAAAATAAAATGCAGAAATATGGTGCCAACTGGTTTTGTTGGGCTTTCGCTGCCGCCAGGAGTTGTTAGCCCGGTAAGTGCAACACAAATATCTGATTTAACAAAACGATGAAAATTTCTGGCCATCAATTTTGTGACAACAGCAGATTCTGCTGTATATTTTTCAATTGTGCCTTTTGGGATAAGGAGCAGATCTTCTTTCATAGATTCATGATAACAAACCAATCCTCCAATCAGGATTTTTCCTGAATCCATTACGGTAGAAAATTCATAACTTATCTTTCCGGCCGATGCACTTTCTACAAAACATATTGTCCATTTTTTCTTTATTAATACCTCACAGCATTCCACAACACTTTTACTTGCCATGTTTTTATGTTTTTTAAAGTCTGACAATTCATTCTATTTAATTAGAAATGGCAAAATGAATCAATTCAGTTTTGCCATTTCCAAAAAGTAAAATATTATAAGTTCGCTTCTCTTTCCCAGAAGCGGTGTTTTCCTATTGCAGCAGTAAAAGATGCAGCCAAATATTCATCGGCAATCTGATCCCCAATGAGTATTCCGACATCCCTGCTGATTTTATCATTATGCGCAAAACAAAGTGTTTCTATTCCTTCTCCTTCTACCGCAATAAATTTACAATGCTTATAGGAGTCCGTTAGGAATTCTTTTACTTCATTTTTATTTTTTATATCCAAAATCCCTTTTCCGGCAGGAACAAATACGGCATCAAAAAGTACAGATGCTGCGGTAAGATAACTTTGGTCAACTGGTATTTCTGTGCCTTCTTCAGAAATAATTGTTCCAAGATGGGGCGCTATTATTTTGACCACTGCACCTCCATTTTCCAGGCTTGTTTTCATATTGGTCACAGATGCGGCATTTACACCATCGGCACACAAAAATGCTATTTGCCTTGTCGCAATGATATCTGAACCTTTATCATTTTTGAGCATGCTTAAGGCATCAGAAGTATCAGGAATCGGTTTGATTTCTTTAGGTTCATATTTAGTCTGATCAGCATCTGCTCCTACTCCTTGGTTTATAGGTGTTTCTAAATCTTTTGGTGCTTTTAACCCTAACCCTTTTGCTACTTTACTTACCAGTATTTTATCAACTTTAGCTAATAACCCCAACATTCTTTCTCGTATTGCAATGGTTTCTACCTTTCCTAATTCAAAACACAACGCATTGATAATATGTGACTGTTCTGTTTCGGTCTGGCTTTGATAAAAAAGCGTGGCCTGACTAAAATGATCTGAGAAACTGGCACTTCGTTCACGAACTTTATGTGCATCTATGCGTTCGTTAAAACTTGCAAAACCTCCTTCGTTGATTTTTGCCTGAAAAGGACAGCCGCCACCCAATGAATTGGGATGATAACTTACGCGCCCAACTGCAATTTCCTGACGCATGTGCCCGTCACGCTGATTGTTGTGCATTGGAGCAATGGTTCTGTTTATCGGGATTTCATGAAAATTCGGGCTTCCTAATCGTGATAATTGTGTATCGGTATACGAAAATAAACGTCCTTGCAGCAGAGGGTCGTTTGTAAAATCAATTCCCGGAACAACATGCCCGGGATGAAATGCAACCTGCTCTGTTTCTGCAAAAAAGTTATCGGGATTTTTATTCAAAGTCATTTTTCCAATAATTGTAACGGGTACAATTTCTTCAGGAACCAGTTTGGTTGGATCTAATAAGTCGAAATCAAACTTATGTTCGTCGCTTTCGGGAATAATTTGTACTCCCAATTCCCATTCAGGAAAATTTCCCGATTCAATGGCTTCCCATAAATCCTGTTTATGAAAATCAGAATTTTTACCCGAAATCTTTTGTGCTTCATCCCATAAAACGCTGTGTGTTCCTAACACCGGTTTCCAGTGAAACTTTACAAAATGCGATTCATTTTCTTTATTTATAAATCTAAAAGTATGTACACCAAAACCTTCCATCATTCTTAGGCTTCTTGGTATTGCCCTGTCGCTCATTACCCACATAATCATATGCATGGATTCTGGCATCAGTGAAATAAAATCCCAAAAAGTATCATGGGCAGATGCCGCCTGCGGAATCTCGTTATGCGGTTCCGGTTTTACAGCATGTACGAGGTCAGGAAATTTCATTGCATCCTGAATAAAAAATACAGGCATATTATTTCCTACCAAATCATAATTACCTTCCTGAGTATAAAATTTTACAGAAAAACCTCGAACATCACGTGCTAAATCTGTGGAGCCTCTTGAGCCTGCAACTGTAGAAAAACGAACAAATACTGGTGTTTTTATATTGGTATCATTTAGAAATCCGGCTTTTGTATACTTATCGAGCGGTTTATATAACTCAAAATAGCCATGTGCTGCAGATCCTCTTGCGTGTACTATTCTTTCTGGAATTCTTTCATGGTCAAAATGGGTGATTTTTTCTCTTAGAATAAAATCTTCTAGTAATGACGGGCCTCTTTCTCCTGCTTTTAGGGAATTATTATCATCATTTATTTTAACTCCTTGGTCTGTAGTAAGAAATTGGCCTTTTGCATTTGATCTGTTCAAATCAAGATCTTCCTGCTTATTATTTTGATCATCATAACTTGATGGTTTCTGATTTTTCATATTATCATATTTAATTTAAAAATTTGAATGTAAACCACCTGATTTTCCTAATTAAGAGGGTTTTCAAATAAATTCAGATTCATTCGCTGTAAGCAATCAAATTTAGTTATAGAAGATATTGATTGGCTTACATCATTCTTCCCAAAGCTTACAACATTTAGATTTTAATGCTAATACTAAACATTTTACGAAAAATCGAGTACGATTTCTAACATTGAATAGTGTATTTTGATTAAAACTGTTAATTATAGAATTTCAACACAATTTTCTGTAAGTAAAAATGAGATGTCGAGAGCTAAATTTGTAAAACAGATTAAAATAGAATCATTGAATAAACTAAATGGATAAACTAAAAGTCAATTTAAAACCTATAGTTATGGAAAATGACAGCAATAAAAATTATGGTCAGGTTGAACGAAATTTTCATCATGATGAAGCTGATGTTAGCGACAAAAAAAGAGATGCTTCTGTAGAAAATTTATTTGACAACGATCAATATGATACAGAAGATAATGATGACATGCAGTATAAAGAAGATGATCTGAATGATGCCAATCATGAAACAAATGATTATAACAGAAATGAAAACATCCCGGATGAAGAAACGGTACTAAATAAGGATGGAAATGTTATAAATGATCTGCCGAATGATCTTGATGACGATTTTAATCAAAATAGCATGGATCATTTGGAAAAAGACGGCGATTTGGACAACAATAAGAAATAAGATCCTGAAGTGGATTCGATAATCACAAATTAAATTAAAAAATAAAATTATGGAAAAGCATCAAAACCCTGATTATGGTCAGCACGATCCTGATTATATCGAACAAAATACGCTTGTTGACGGAACTCATTCTAATGAAGACCAATACAAGCAAGACTTAAAAAAACACGATGAACGTGAATTTGGAGAAAGCGATCCTGATTATTATGAACAAAACACGCTGGTTGATAATGATAACTACGCACGAGATGAGGACCCTTATCAATATCAGGAAGAATTTATCGAAGACCCGAAACATCCACAGGTCGATTTTGAAAAAAACACCAATGTAAGATCTGAGAATATTCCGAATGAGGAAAGAGTTGTAAACGAAGATGATGCCATTACAAATGATGGTACAGAAGATGATCTAAACCAAGATTATGATCCTGATCTGGATGATGAAGATGATCTTGATAGCGATGATTTGGATGATGATGAGGAAATGGATGATTTTGAGGCAGAACATTATCCGGAAAACCATCCGAGAGAATAATTGAATTATCTTTACCTTGTCTTAAAAACATTTGTTTATGACTATAGCAACTCAAATTGTATGGCTATTTGTATTAGCAATTCCAATTTCCTGCATTAGCTGGACTGTTACGCATGAAGAGATCTTTAGAGAACCTCATGAGTGGTGTGTCAAACGTTCACAAAATGGCAGGTCTATATTGACAAGAAAGTTTTTTTATTTGTTTACGTGCGAATATTGTTTTAGTCACTATATTACAATCATTTTCATTTTTCTTTGTGATTATAAATTATTATTAAATGACTGGAGAGGCTATTTAATAGCTTTATTTGCACTCGTATTTGTTGCTAATATTTATATGAGCCTTTTTGGGTTGTTAAGACAAGCTATAAAGAAAGAGAAAGTAGAAATCAAAAAAATTGAATCTGAAGAGGTGAACAACACAAATACAAATTCAGATATATGAAAAAAAACGGCGGCCAAATGGCCGCCGTTTTAGTTTAGGTTATTTTGAATATTATTTCGCTTTAGCGGATCACTTTTATAATCTTCAATAGATTTAATATTCGACCAATATTCAATTACCGTTTTTATAATGTGTTTGAATTTATTGTAATTATAAGGTTTTATAACGTAACTTTGAGGAGGTACCGAATAAAGATCAATAACAAAACTCTGATCATAAGCAGTTGTAAAAAACAAGCACGGACATTTGAGCACCACACCCAGCTCCTTATAGGTTTTCTGAGTAACCTGTTTATCATTCATGTTAAGCAAAGCAATGTCTGAAAGCATTAAGAGTGCATTTTTTCTTTTTGAATTTATATAACTATACGCTTCTTCTGCTGAATCAAAACAAAGAACTTCGTTTAAAATTTTCAATTCAGAAAAAATCTGTTTAAATAAATTAAGGTCTTCCGAATTATTTTCTATCAGTACAATAGGTCCTTTTTTATTCATGATCAGCTATTTTTAGTTTATAAAATAAAAACAATGAAAATCAATATTGCTAAAGAGCTTGGTTGAAGACTGTAATTGCTCTTTTTAAGGATGACATAATTGCCAAGATTATTAGTTATAAATTTACAAAATTTATTTTTAAAACTATTAAATCCTGAGAATTATATAATTAGATATTTAAATTCTATAAAAGAAAAATGTTGCACATGATTTAATTTTGTAAAAATCAGAAAACAATAAAAAATAAAAAATTATTGTCATGAAAACAAAAACCTCAACAGCAACTGCTGACAAGAAAGAAACTGTCAAAAACGATCCCAGTACGAAAAGTACAGTCAAAAATTCAGAAAAAGACTCTTCTAATAAAGCAATAAAAAAGAGTCCTTCAAAGTTATAATTTTTAAAATCAACAGAATGGTAGAAAAGAATTATGATCCTGACAACGACAATTGTCCGGAAAAAGACACAATAGAACATCTTCATAAATTAAAACTTAACAATACCCAGACTGCAGAAGAATTTATAGATAACAGTCCAAATCATAGTATCAAAAACAAGCCTGAAGATTCTGGACAAAAACCTAAACCAAACCAGACAGAAGATAATTAAGTATAATATTAGACAGGAATCCTTGTGATTTCTTTTAAATAAAATCTGAAAGGATACAGATACGAATAACGTTAAATTAAAAAATTAAAAAAATATGTCAAATTTCATTAACCCATTATTGATTGGAAACGCAGCAGCAGGTTTATTAGAAAATAATAATCCTAAAATCTCTGCAAAACATTTAGCTTACGCCGGAGTAAGTACATTAGTACTTGGTGCCGTATTAAAAAAAACAGGGCATAACAAAGCAGGAAATATTCTTGCAGGATTGGCTTTGCCATTGCTTACTTCTGCATGCTACAAAAAATTTAAAGCCAAAAAATCAGAGAATGTTAATAAAAGTACAGACATAACAGGAAACTTTTATGAAGGTTAACTAAAAACTAAAGCATCAAATAAAAAAGCACTTCAGATCGAAGTGCTTTTTTTGTTTTATAATGGAGTGGTATTCCGTAAAAGTATTTTTCTAATTAATATTACCTTCAACCCAATTAAGTGCTTTGTTGAAAGCTTCTTTTTTAAACCCTTTGAACTCACCTGGAACAACATAACTAAATCCATTTGTAAACGATATGATTTCTTCAGAATCAGAAACAATTGCAGCTCTGTTCCATTTACCCAGATGTTTAAGTCCCAACATCGCATCCTGAAGCCATGCGCCAGCTGTAAAATTCTCTATATCTGTATCTAAAACCAATAAGAAATTGATTTCATTGATTTGTTTTACCAGTTTTTCTACCGCAGGAACCACTACACTCTGAAAATCTTCTTTAGTTACTTCTGCCAATGCTCTAAAAGCAACAATATTGTCTGTTGTATCGATTTGATGTATCATTTTTTGTAAATTAAATTATTGAAATTCTTTTGAGGTTTTCGATGTAAATCATCAAAAAATCACAACCAAATGTAATCAGGAGGGGCTTTTTTTGTATTATATTATCTCAATATAATCTTACAGAATATCTATAAAGAAAAAGATTGATAACGCTAATTTTTCATTTTTTTCAGTCAATGTCTGAGCTGGAATCGACGTAACTTTAAACCTATAAATGAATAAAGTGAAGAAAAATGGAAAAGCCAAAAAAATTTCCGGAACAAAAACAAAGCCTTCCCGGCAATGAATTTCAAATGAATCCACAGCCCGAAATTATTCGTGGAAACTATGCAGGAAGCGGCAAACTTTTAGGAAAAGTAGCCTTTATAACAGGCGGTGACAGTGGTATTGGCAGAAGTGTTGCAGTTCATTTTGCACGAGAAGGAGCCAATATTGCAATTGTGTATTTGAAAGAAGATAAAGATGCGCTTGAAACCAAAGCCTTAATTGAAAATGAAGGCCAGCAATGCCTCATTATAAGTGGTGATCTGAGAGATGAAAAATTCTGCAAATCGGCCATAAAAAAATGTCAGACAGCATTCAAAAAAATAAATATTGTAGTCAATAACGCTGCTATACAATTTCCGCAAAAAGAATTGGAAAAGATCACTGCAGCACAGCTTCAAAAAACTTTCGAAACCAACATTTATCCTTATTTCTATATTACAAAAGCGGCCTTGCCTTTTATGAATGAAGGGGACACTATCATCAATACAAGTTCGGTTACAGCTTATCGCGGAAGCGGGCATTTGGTCGATTACGCTAGTACCAAAGGTGCCATTGTTAGTTATACCAGATCTTTATCGGCAATGCTGGCACCAAAAAAAATCAGGGTAAACGGCATAGCTCCGGGCCCAATATGGACACCGTTGATTGTGGCGACTTTTGACAAAGTTTCAGATTTCGGAAAAGACAATCCGATGGGAAGAGCCGGACAGCCATCTGAAGTTGCTCCTGCTTATGTTTTTCTGGCCTGCGAAGACAGCAGTTATATTACGGGACAATTTATCCATATCAATGGTGGGGAAATTGTGGGGTAGTATTTGGTTTGCCACGAATTGCATTAATTTTATCGAGTTATTTTTATTTATATAAAGCGGATATGCCTTAATTGGTATATCCGCTTTTTTATTTTGATTTGCACGGTTTTTTGTATTTATTAAATATATGTTTTGTAACTGGTCTTATTGTACTTCCACTTTCTGGATCTCTCCCATTTCCACAAGTTGTAAAAAAACTTACTTCGTTATCCGTTTTTGCATACCAAATAATAGATTTTCCATTTACAAACCAAGTTGTTGTATCGCAAACTTGTATTTTTTTAAAATCTAAAAGATTATCATTGTATTGAATAATTTCATTTCGGTTTCCTTCAATTCCTTCTTCATCTACAACTGCATAATAATCTTTTGACCACTGCATATTATCCTTTTTTAAATATGCCAAATAAATTGTTGTACCTGTGCCTGTTAAACTAAAAATAAATAGCATAGCAATTATGGTTCGTTTTGATTTTTTTAATAATCTTAAAACCCTTTCAGTAAAACTTATTTTTCTAGGTGAGTCCTTTTTTATTGCGACTTCTTGTAATGTCGGAGAAATAAAATCACCATCACTTCCTATTTCTGATACTGGATCATTTGCATCATCTATTGGTTTGTCTTCTTCTTGAATTTTATCAACTCCCCTTTTATTATTAAAACTATTATACGGTCTTGGTTTAAAATCTACTAAAATAGCAGCAAAATTTACCGTGTCCATTTTAGCTGGCTTCTTATCTCCTCTCAAAAAGGCTCCTACTTTCTTAAATTTATTAGTATAAGTAATCTCAGTATTTTCATTAGTTTGATCAAACTCAAATTTAAAAAAATCAAAATACACCTTTAAATCACTTGCTGTAGGATCTAGTTTAAAAATTTTCCAGCACAAATCTCTCAAACTAGCTTGTGACGGGTTACCCAAATAATTAGAATAACCACCACTTCTTTCTTTTTCAAATTTACTTCTAACTGCTTCTTTGTAACGATCTTCCGGAGTAATGTTATGCATAGTTTATCGGATTTTTTAGGATTTTCTGGTACATTTTGGGATTTGTTAAAACTTAAAAATACTTAATAGGAATTCCGGGAATTCCTTATCAACACAGGCTTGTAGCGGATATATCTTTGCTTCAGAATTAGTTCTTGTTCGATATCGAATAAAACAAAAATACAAAACTAGTTCAATTAAAAGTGTGGAAAACCGTAAGACCGAGTTTATCGGGGAAGTATAGATGAAAATCTTACTGTCTACACACTTTACTTCCCAACCAAACACATGTAGGTATTGTGACTAAACAAGATTCGGAGCGGTTCCGAACAGCCATACCTATTCCTAATTTCTAAAAAATATTATTATGAAACATTTCATTATATTAAGCGCATTCGCTCTTTTGAGCACAACTTTATTTTCTTGCACAGCTGACGAATTTGAAACAGCTGAGACAAAAACTGAGATAAAAAAGGATTCTATTCCTGTTCAGGCAAATGTACCGCCTGACGGCCCTGGAGATGATCCAATGCCAATCACTCCACCAAAAAAATAACAGATAAAATATTACAATATGTAATTAATTAGTAATTTCGGGGAAAGTAACAATCATGCTACGATCCCCGATTTTTTGTTTTATTCTTTTTGTGTTTTTTCTTTCTTGTAATGAGAAAACAACAGTGGAAATTCAGCCGAATTCTTTCAAAAAAGAAGCTAGATTTCTTCAGGAAAAAGCAATGGCTAATTTTCAAAAAAGTAATTTTAACAGTTCTTTTTATTACTTCAACAAATCAAAAATAGCATTCGAAACATCAAAAGATAGTGCCAATATTGTATTCAATTTAATTCAAATGGCCAATATTCAGCAAATAAATGGTGACTATTATGGCAGTAAAGAAACGTTGACTGAAGCATTGCCTTACACTAATAAAAATAATGATTATGGTGCGGCTATTAATAATCTTTTTGGAATTGCTGATAAGGAACTTTCTATTTATGATGACGCTGTTTATTATTACAAACAGGCTATAAATGAGGTTAAAGATGATGTTTTAAAACAATCCCCTTTAAACAATATTGCCGTTGTTTACATCAAACAAAAAAAATACGATAAGGCAATCGAGATATTAGAATCAATCTTAAAATCAGGAAATTTAAATGACTTAAAATTTATAAAAAATAAAGCAAGAGTTATTGATAATCTTGGTTTTGCCTATTTTAAAAATGGAAATCCGGATAAAGGTTTGAAATTAATGAATGAAAGTTTACAATTACGCAATCAGTCCAAAGATTTTTACGGAAGTATTGAAAGCTATCTTCACCTAGCAGATTTTTACGCAAAAACCGATGTTAAAAAATCAAATCAAAATGCTCAGAATGCTTATCAAATAGCAACAAAATTTAATAGTATCGATGAACGACTTAAAGCGTTATCACTTTTAATTTCAAATGGTTCAGGGACTCAATATGCGAAAAAATACATTTCGTTAAACGATAGTATTATTAAAATTCGGAACAATTTTAAAAACAAATTTGCTAAAATTAAATACGATTCTAAAAAAGAAAAAGACGAAAATCAGAAACTAAAATTAGAACGGGTAGAAAATCTATTAGCGCTTCAAACAGCAAAATATCAAAAAATAGTTGGTATAATTTCCGTCTCTTTTCTTTCAATCTTTATAGTAATTCTTATTCGTTATTTTAGACACAAAAGCCGAATTGAAAAGATTAAAACGGCTTACGAAACCGAAACCAGAATCGCCAAAAACATTCACGATGAACTCGCCAATAATGTTTTTAATGCCATCACTTTTACACAGACCCAGCCATTAGAAGAAGAAAATATAAAAGAAACTTTGGTTCAAAATCTGGATCATATTTATACACGCGTACGCGGAATTTCGAGAGAAAATAGCGATATTGATACCAAAGACAATTTTGCTTTTAATTTAAAGGAAATGCTTTCTACTTATAACAGCGGTTCGACAAAAGTGATTATCAACAACATCGAAAAAGTAATTTGGAGCGAAATTGACGAAATAAAAAAAGTAACGATTTACAGGGTTTTGCAGGAATTAATGGTGAACATGAAAAAACATAGTCATGCACCGTATGTCTTTATAAAAATTGAAAGCAACCAAAAATCAATATTTATTGATTATAAAGATAATGGTAAAGGCTGTGAAAAAAATAAAATTATCAAAAATGGTCTGCAAAATATGGAAAACCGTATTCTGGCCATAAAAGGAACTATTACTTTTGACACTGAACCTGATAAAGGTTTTGGAGTAAATATAAAACTGCCTAAATAAAGCCTATGTTTAAAAAAGTTATAATAGCCGAAGATCTTGATGCAATGAATTTAGGAATTCAACAAGTATTAAAAGATTTAAATATTGAAAATTTCCAACATTCAAAATACTGTGATGAAGCTTTATTAAAAGTGAGAAAAGCCATTCAGGATAATGAACCTTACGATTTATTAATTAGTGATCTTTCATTCAAAACAGATCATCGCGAAGTAAAAATTGCTAACGGCGATGAACTGGTTCAAAAAGTTCGTGATTTACAACCCAATATTAAAATTATAGCCTATTCTGTAGAAGATAAAAGTTATCGTATAAAATCGCTTTTTGATAATGCAGGAGTTGATGCTTTTGTTTTAAAAGGTTTAAACAGCATTGAAGATCTGAAAAAAGCGATTAATTTATTATACAACTCAGATGAAACCTTTATTTCTCAGGAAGTTGCTTCTGCCTTGCAGGAAAAAAATAATTTCGAAATCGATGATTTGGATATTCAGATTCTAAAACAATTGTCTATAGGAACTCCTCAGGATACTATTTCGGATACGCTCAAAGAATTGAATTTTAAAACAATCAGCAAAAGCACTATCGAAAAAAGAATCGCCAAACTTAAAGATTTTTTTAAAGCTAATAATACTGTGCACCTGGTTTCTATTACTAAAGATATGGGGATTATTTAGTAAGCTCTCAATATTCTTAAAGCTCCTTCGGGAGCTTTTTTATTTCAACTCAAAAAAAATTTAGGAGCGGGATAATTAGCCTGCTGAAAGCTTTTTATCAATAAACCCTCAATACGTATTACTTCTCTTTTAGGAGCTTTTCTAAATATTCAATTTTCTCTTTTTCTGCCTGAAGCAAACGTTCATAAAGACTTTTATTTTCTTCTACCGTTTCCATTAATTTATCTAATGGATTGAAAGTGCAATGATTAGTTCCAAAATTAAATGCACCAGAATTGTTTGTATCGTTAAAAGTATTAAAATAATTAATCATCCCTTCTTCTGAAAAACTTTTAATTGCTTCAACTGTTACTCCAAGTGCTTTAGCTACTTCTATAAGTCTTTCTTCTTCTATTGTTTCGCTGTTTTCAATAGCAGATATTGTTTGTTGGCTTATTCCCAAAGCCTGCGCCAAAGCTTCCTGTTTCATGTCACGAAGTTCACGAATACGGCTTATTTTTCGCCCTATATGATTTGGTTTTGTTAGTGTGCTCATAATTCAAAGATAATAATTAAGTGTGAGAAACCTCCACTGGTAAAAAACTAATTTGATCAGTAGAAAACCAACCAAAACGGTTTGGTAATAGACAATCTATTTCTTCCTTCGCCAAATTAAACAAATGTAAGATTTTTCTTTAATAATAATTTAACCGTAAATAACTAACACAATACTAATTAAAAAATATAAGCCTTATGGAATCAAATGAAACTCAAAATTTAGAAGAACTAAGAAAATTAACTGCTCAATATTTTACAACCCTAAAACCTACCCATGACAAAAATTCTTATATCGTTAAATTTAAGATTGTCAATTACTTAGAACTGGGTTGTGTTATTACAGATATGCTAAAATTGTGCATTTTGGCTCTGGATCACGATATGAATAACTTTTCTACGAAAGACAAAAATTCTTCTATTAATGTTGCGCTTATTTTAGAAACCGCTGTACAATTGTTTCCCTTGGATGAAATGGAGTTTTTGGGTTGTGTTGGGGAGATAATTGGTGAATCTTGCGCTGACACTGGCATATAAGGCGTAAACAAATATTGATTACTCAAGTCTCCTCAACTTTTTTTATCGCTGTAACTTAAATCTATTGATTATGGTTTTCCGTAAAATACTGGTTTTAAATAGGTTTAAGTTTGGATAATTAATTTAAACTTAAAACCAATGGAAATTAATATTCAACTTAAATCATTAGCTGATAAAATCAATCAGTTGAAGAGCAGAATTGAGACGGAAGAGTCTACAAAACATGCTTTTGTTTTACCATTTATTCATGTTTTAGGATATGACGCTTTCAATCCGCTGGAGGTTGTACCTGAATTTACAGCTGATCTAGGATTGAAAAAAGGAGAAAAAGTAGATTATGCCATCTTTCAAAACGGAGAACCAATTATAATAGTAGAATGCAAAAGTTGGAAAGAAAAACTAACTGTACACAATTCTCAATTGTTCCGTTATTTTCATGTTACAAAAACCAGATTTGCGCTCCTTACAAATGGTATTAATTACCAATTTTTTACTGATTTGGATGATCAGAACAAAATGGATGAAAAACCATTTTTAGAATTCGATATTACTAATCTTAAAGAAAATACAATCGGTGAAATTTCAAAGTTTCATAAAACAAATTTCAACGTTGATAATATTGTAAGTAATGCAAGTTCATTAAAATACATTAAGGAAATAAAAAAGCAAATAAATGCTGAGCTGGAAAGCCCTTCAAATGATTTTACCAAACTTTTTGCAAATAAAGTTTACACAGGCAGACTTACTGAAAAAGTTGTAGATGAATTTAAGGATTTGGTTCAAAAATCAGTTAGTCAATACATTAATGATAAGATTAATGATCGATTAAATGCTGCATTAACAAAAGAAACAATCAAACAGCAAGACGAACAGGTTGTGATAATTGAAGATGAAAATAAAGTTATTACAACTGAAGAAGAGCTAGAAGGATATCGAATTGTTGTTGCTATTTTAAGACGAAAAATTCCTATAAACCGAATCGTACATCGAGATACACAATCTTACTTCGGAATTTTATTAGATGATAATAATCGAAAACCTCTTTCGAGACTTCATTTAAATGGAGGTAAAAAATACATCAGTCTTTTTAACGACAACAAAACCGAATCAAAAATGCCAATCTCTTCTATTGATGATATTTATCAATTCGAGAAAGAGTTACTGGATACTGTTGCACTTTATGAAACCGAATAAAAACAAATACTATGATAAACGATTTAAAAAAATTCTTAAATGAAGAACAAGATCCAAAAGCTGTTGAAAAGCTATTGGTAAAAGTCAATGGATTATTAACTTCGGGAGAACAAGTAGAATACATTGCTGTACAAAAAAAGCCGGCAATAAACTTATCTCCTGATTGCATCGCCTTAACTAATAAAAGAATTATTTTCTGCAGACCCAAAAATTTAGGACTATCAATGGATTTTCAGGATTACTCCTGGAAAGATATATTAGATTGTCATATGAAAGAGGGTATAATTGGTGCAACTTTTTCTATGAAAACAATTAAAGGAACTATGAATATGCTTGACTATTTACCAAAAACTCAAGCTAGAAAACTGTACCAATTTGCTCAGGAAAAAGAAGAAGAAATGATAATTTACAGACGTGAACATGATCTTGAAAATAAGAGAGCAATTGCTGGCGGAGGAATTATTGTTAATGCTGGTACTCCAATATCTCAAAACGTTGAGCAAAAAGAAGATCTTTTAGAAACATTGCAAAAACTTAAAAAGTTACTGGACAGTGAAATTATTTCACAAACTGAATTTGACAATAAGAAAACAGAAATATTATCTAAAATGTAAATTATGAAAAGTAAAACAACAGCAACAATCTTAACACTATTTTTTGGAGGAATTGGAATTCATAAATTCTATTTAGGGCAATCAATTCAAGGTATATTATATATTTTATTTTGTTGGACATTTATTCCATCTATACTTGCATTTTTTCAATTTTTTGGGCTTTTATTCATGTCTGACCATTCTTTTAATGTGAAATACAATAATGGTTTTAATTATTAAATCCCGTATAACTACTCTTTCCCAAACTCTCTGTTCTAGTTACATTTATCAAAAAATGCCTGTGAAATATAAAATTACATTATTTGCTTTAGCTGTCATTTTTACGAGCTGCAAAAGAGAACTGCCTCCTCCTCAAAAGATAAATACTTTTTATAAAGAAGTAATCACTGTTGAGGATCGTAAAATTATTACACCCGAAGAAGCAAAAACATATCACGTAGACACAGAATATCAATATGAATACAGAACGGGAAAATCCGGTCATTATGAATATAATTATGATGTAAAAGGTGTGAATACCAAAGGTGATTCGGTTTACGGAAACATTAATGTCGAAGGTAAATACGGTGCCGGAATTTTACTATCTGATACCCTTAATGATATCGCAATTAAAACGGAATGGATTGAGTTTGGAAAACTTAAAGCGACTGACAATAATGGAAATGAATATCACTTAAAAGTTAAATAATTGCCTTAACCCCAACCTACTATGAAATATATTGTAATCCTGCTATTGATCCTTCTAAGTTCTTTTAGTACAGTTGAAACCAGTGTTTATATCTGCGGGCCAACGGGTGCAAAAAAATACCATTATAAAGAACATTGCCGTGGATTAACAGCCTGCCGTCATGAACTGACTAGAGTATCGCTTTCTCAGGCGCAGGGTTACGGTTTAACTTTATGTGGTTGGGAAGATTAATTTTTACGAAAAGAAATTTTCAGTTTTCAGATAATTATCAGGACAAAAGATACTTCTTCTTTTGTCCTTTTTTGTTTTTAAAACCACATACAACACTCATTATCAATGTCATATTCAAGTAATATTTTTAATTTTGACTATTTTGAAAGAAAATTTTACTTAACTTTAACACTAATTACCGCATATTTTTTATTCTACGCCTTCGATAAAAATATTCTATACTTCTTCTAAGCAAATAAGTGCCAGGTTACCTTTAATACATATTTATTCAACGCAGTTTATTAATTAATTTTAAAACACTAGTCAATGAAATGTAATACGCTAATATCCGCCGCATTTTTATTTTTTAGTATCCAGATTTTTGGTCAGGTATACACTGAAAAAATAGTTGGAAAAAAGAACGAACAGCTTAAAGACAGTCTTAAAGTAGAGAAATATCCATATGCTTTACCTATTTGGGGAGAAAAAGTCGCTCAGAAAGGATACAAACTTCCCTACTCTGCCGGGATTTCTGTTAATTATTTCTGGCAGGATTCTGAAATTGTTATCAATGGTCTGGAAGTTGGATTTAATAATGGTCCGCAATTTAATCTGGATGAAATTGTACGTTTTGATAAATCTACTGTAGAAGCGGGAGCACTTACGATCAGACCTGATATCTGGCTGCTGCCTTTTTTAAATATTTACGGAATTTTGGGCAAAGGCAATTCAACAACTAAAATTAATGCCGGAATCTGGGTTCCTGATGCTGATAATAACTGGTCGCAGGTAGCCAGCTTTAATACAAAAGCAAATTTTGATATCACCACTTTTGGATTTGGTATGACGCCTACTATTGGTATTGGCGGCGGCTGGCTGGCACTTGATATGAATATGTCGTGGAGCGATGTCAGCGCGTTGGACAAACCTGCGTTTTCGTATGTTTTTGGTCCCCGATTGGGTAAAACTTTCCAATTTCATAAACATGACCAGAATATTGCGGTTTGGGTTGGAGGTTTTAGGGTGCATATCTCAGGCGATACTGATGGAAATATAAATTTATCGGAAATCTTAGAGTTAGACGGTGCGCAGCAAAAAGTAGATAATGGTTTTGAAAAAGTAGCCGAAAACCAAACAAAAGTTGATACCTGGTGGAATTCTCTCACTCCTGCACAACAGGCAAATCCTGTGAATTCGGCAAAGCACAATACGGCAAACAGGGCGCTGGAAAGTGCCGGAAATATTTTAACAACTTTAGACGGAGCTTTGAGTACCGCGGATTCTTCAACAGTGCAATATTCCCTTCAAAAGAGGCCAAAAGACATGTGGAATTTTATCATGGGAACTCAGTTTCAATACAATAAACACATCATGTTTAGATTTGAGGCTGGTTTTTTAGGAAGCCGTACACAAGTATTAGGAGGTCTTCAATACCGTTTTGGACTCTAATTTTATTAACATGAAAAAAAGTTTATTTATACTTAGTACTTTTTTTTGCATTGCTTCTGCCCAGTCACAAGTTTTAATTTCCCTGCTTTTTGGAGATAAACTCAATTCTCCGTTTTTGGAATTTGGCTTAGATGGCGGACTCAATTTCTCAACTATTTCTAATTTAGAGACTTCAGGAACAGAAATGGGTTTTAATCTTGGTTTTTATTTCGATATAAAATCAAAAAAAAATCCGGCCTGGATGATCAATACCGGAGTTATTGTAAAGTCACCTATGGGAGCGCACGGATTACCGGTTTATTCTTTAAACGATGTTAATCTCGATAATACATTTGCAGGAGGAAGTGTTGACCGGGAAATTCGTTATTTTAATGTACCAGTTCTCATCAAATATCAATTTAAAAATAATATATACCTAAAAGCAGGTCCGCAAGCAGGATTGCTGGCCAAGGCTTTTGATAAATTTAAAAATGAATATAACAAGGAAGATGTAGTGTATAAATACAATATAAGGGATAAACTGCATGTTATTGACGCCGGAATTGCGGTTGGTGCCGGGTACCATATGAATGTTGGAAACGGTCTGAATATAACGGTTCAATACTACTACGGATTAGTGCCGCTGATGAAAGGGGATTCAAGTCCTGACCAGTACAACAGATCTTTGTACGTTACAGCGGGAATACCAATCGGAAAAGGAAAAGCTGCCCAAAAAAGAGCCAAGGAAGAGGAAGAAAAATATAAAGTTATTCTGCCTGAAAATCCTAAATAGAAAAAGCCTGTTCAAATAAATGAACAGGCTTTTACGTAAAAATAAACTAACACAAAAAAAACTTAATTGTAACCTTCATTTTGTTTAAATACTTTCTGATCTATAACAGTTTGAGGAATTGGAAATATCCTTCTAAAGGGTTGAGAAGCAGCTTTTGCAGTTCCTGGCAAATCAAATTTTCCAAAACGAATACTTTCCGGTCTTCTTTGTAGTTCCCAGTACAATTCGAAGCCTAATTCTTTATACAATTGCTCGGAGTCCAAAGAAGTAAGTGCTTTTCCAGGAGCATTTCCATATAATGATTCTCTTTTTCTGCTGGTACGCAATTTGTTCAAATCGTCCATTGCCGGACCTACACTTCCTTTTCTAAAAAAAGCTTCGGCTCTCATTGCATAAACTCCACCTAATCGGAATAACGGGATATCAACATTACTGTTACCATTTCCTCCTTCAGGATCAAATTCATATTTAAATACACGCGCTCCCTGATTGATTTCATCTTGCGCAAAAACAGATTTTGTAGGATCAGAAAATGTCAATGTTGGTGTAAAATTCATTCTTAAAGTTGTCTTCTTTTCCATATATAATGGAGAAACTTTAATTCGGTTACCTACCATTTCGAGAGATCCGGAAGGTAATAATATTGGGCCATACTGAAGTCCGGCCTGAATTCCTCTGTTAAAGTGAAACCAAGGCAAGTTGGCACTTTTTGGTACGATGTCTGTTGCAGGCACACTTACGTCTGTACCGTCATTCATAAACCATGTACCATCTGCATATTGGTAATGCTGTTCGAATCTTGGATCATCATGGTTTCCGTTCCAGCTTGCATAAAATTCCGGAGTAGTACAAGAAGCATTTGTTCCTCTGTTTAGAGCAGATGTTCTTTGGTTACGCTCCATACATACATAGGCAAAACTGTTAGACCCGTTTCTGATATAGTCTATTTTTTGAGAAATCGCAAAAATAAGCTCTTTTCCATTCTCATTATCTCTTGCGAAGTTTTTGAAATAATCACTTTCTAAACTGAATTTTCCTGAATCGATCAATAATGTAGTGTAATAAATAACGCGATCCATATCTGTTCCTGAACCTGATACTGCTGCTTCATTAAAATTAAAACCTGATCCTGGGTTGTAACGATCTTTGAATACAGCACGATTTAAATACATATTTGCCAAAAAAGCATACGCAGCTTGTTTTGTAAAACGACCGTGATGTGTACGTTGTTCTCCAACATTTGCCAAATCAGGTATTAAAGCTTCTACATCTGTTATTAATTTATCAATATGAGTATCGGCCTGTAAAATTTGCAAAGGTGCTTTTGTATCCATCGCATCTCTGTAAGGAGCTTGTCCGTACAAGTCTAAAGTCGTATAAGTATAATAAGCCAAAAGTGCTTTTGCTTCTGCAAGGAACAATTTCTTTTCAGGAATTGTACTTAGCTCAACAGCCTGGATAGCTGTCAGAGAACGTGTAATTCCGTTTGTTAATAAATCCCAGTTATTTACTATTATAGCATTATTGGAACTCCAGGTAAACTCATGCATATCTCTCCATTTTCCGCCATCTCCCCAGTCACTTCCGCGGGTTGGTAAGATAGCTTCGTCTGTCGTATATTCCTGCATGGCAAAAACAGCTCCGTGATCTGTAAAAGTTCCGTCTCCAAGCCTGTCGTAGGCAGCTGCAAGAGCGCCGGCAGGGTCAGATGCATTTTCACCCAACACCTCGTCCAGAACTACCTCATCTAAATCTGTACAACTGTTTAGCAGAAAAATAAAAGAAAATATAGTTATGATTTTTATACTAAAAATGGTTTTTGTTTTCATGGTAAATTATAATTTTAAAGTTGCTCCGAAACTAAAAGTTCTGGAAGTTGGGTAACTGGCATAATCAATACCGATAGATTGGTTTCCACCGGTTGGTTTAGGGCTGTTGATTAACGGGTCATAACCTGTATAATTTGTAATGGTAAGTAAATTTTGACCTGTTACATAAAGTGTCAATCCGTTGATCCAGGTCATACCTTTCAGATCAAAATTGTAACCGATACGCGCCGTATTCAATCTGATAAAATCAGACTTTTCTAAGAAAAGTGTCGATAAAGTTGGTGAGTTCGAAGCATTTGCACCAGATTCGTAATAACCTGTAGCAACGTTTCTGTCTGATGCTAAGTTATTTATATTCAAAGCATTCAAACCTGTATTATTTAATAAATAACCACCGGTTTGACCAATTATTGAGAATGATAACGTAAAGTTTTTATACCTCATATCACTATTAAATCCGTAATAGAAAGTTGGCAGCGCTCCTTCGATAATAACTCTGTCAGCATTATCAATTTTGCCGTCTCCGTTTTGATCTTTAAAAATGTTTGCTCCTTTATCGTCAAAACCGATATGCTCAACCAAATAGAAAGATCCTGCTGCATAACCGCTTTTGTAAATATTAGCATTTACTCCCGATTGCCCCGGTCCTGAAATTGTTCCTGAAAGAATTTCTGAAACAGGAAGATCTTCAATTTTGTTATTTAAAGTCGCACCATTCGCATCAATATTCCATGTAAAATCTTTTGTATCAACTACTTTAGAACCTAGCATAATCTCAAAACCTTTATTGATGATTTTTCCCTGGTCGATATTTGTCCAGATTGTAGTAGTTGGACTCAAAGGCGGAGAAGGAACATTTAAGATTGCATCTGTTGTCGTTTTATTAAAATAATCTACAGTTCCGTACAATTTGTCATTCCATAAATTAAAATCAAGACCTACGTTGTATTGCGTCACAACTTCCCATTTCAAATCAGGATTTGCTGTTCTCTTTACAGAAATACCATTTACAAGGTTCAAATCATCATACAAATAATATCCGTCAGCACCAGATAATGAATAACTTGCTTTAGTCAATTTATTTTCAACTTCCTGATTTCCTGTTTGTCCCCAGCTCGCTCTTAATTTTAAGTTGTTGATCGTGGCAGAATCCTGAAGAAAACTTTCGTTATTAATATTCCATCCCAAAGCAAATGACGGAAAATAACCGTACTTGTTATTTTCACCAAAACGTGTAGAACCGTCAGCTCTCATAGAAGCAGTCAGCAAATATTTGTTATCAAAACTATAGTTAAGTCTTCCAAAATAAGACTGCAATTCATTTTCCTGTGCATAACCAGAAAGTATTGGCAATATCCCTTTTGAACCCGGATCGATTTCTGGTTTTATTCCAACTCCTTGTGCATTAATACCTTCAATACTAAAACTTGTACCCGATCTTTCAAATTTTTGATAAGAGAAACCACCTAAAGCTTCAATTTTATGTTTTTCTGATACTGTAGTACTATAAGTTAAATAATGCTCAACCAATGAATTTTTGGAGTCAAGATTATTCTGAACATATTTTCCTATTTTGTTCAAATCTGTTAAGTTTGGGTAAATAGTTGTGTTTCTTTCTGCCATAGAACGGTCAATACCAATATTCAGTTTATATTCTAAACCGTCTATAATTCTCAAAGAAGTTTCTAAATTTCCAAGAACCCTCAAAGTACGTGTCTGATCCTCATAAATACTTAAAAGATAAGCCGGGTTATAATGAGCATTCATGTTGAAATTTGTATAATTTCCGTTCTCATCAAAAACCGATCTTGTCGGGTTTGCCATTAAAGTATGTACGATCAATTGCCCGTTAGAACCTCCGTCATCACTTGTTGGAACACCGTCATCTTTAGTTTCACTAGCAGTAAGGTTCATTTTTACTTTAAGACGTTTGTTGTCCAAAAATGATTCTGCTGCATTGATTCTTCCAGAAATACGTTTAAAATTACTATTACGAATGATTCCTTCCTGATCCATTTGAGCAATAGAAGCATAATAATTTCCAGATTCTGTCTGCTTAGAAAAAGATAACGCATTGTTTGAAGTAACTGCAGTTCTGTAGATTACATCTTGCCAGTCTGTGTTTCCGCCGTGGTCAAAATCAGGATCTTTAATAGCACCTCTGTATTGACTTGCGTTTAAAACATCCAATTTATTGGCCACAGTTGCAATTCCCATATAAGAGTCAAAAGTCAGTGTTCCCTCCCCTTTTGATCCTTTTTTAGTAGTAACCAAAACAACTCCGTTTGATCCTCTTGCACCGTAAATAGCCGCTGCAGAAGCATCTTTAAGAACTGTAATCGATTCGATATCACTTGTATTCAAAAAGTTTAACGGATTTTTTGCAGATGAAGTCCCAAATCCAACATTACTTCCTGCAGGGCTCACATCATCATTTGTCAAAGGCATTCCGTCAACAACAAACAAAGGTGTACTACCACTTCTGATAGAACCAACTCCTCTAATTGTAACGTTTACTCCTGCTCCTGGCTCACCGCTTGTACTTACAACACGTACACCGGCAACTTTTCCCTGAAGTAAATTATCGGCAGAAACGTTTACTCCTTGTTTGAAATTGGCAGCTTCTAATTGTGTAACTGCTCCCGTAACATCTTTTTTAGATTGTTTCCCGTAACCAACAATCAATACTTCGCTCAATTCAGAAGTATTTGGCTCTAGCTGGATTGTCATGAACCCTTTTTGAGCTGCTAATGTTTTGGTTTTATATCCTAAATAAGAAACCTCAAGATTTGTTCCTTCATTAACAGAAAGTTCAAATTCTCCATCAAAATTAGTAACAGCACTATTTTTAGTATTGGCTTCTAAAATAGTTACACCCGGCATTGGCACGCCATTTTCGTCAACAATTTTTCCTTTTACCGTAATTTTTGCTTCTGATTTTGAAGTATTTACTGCAGTTGTTTTTTGTATTAAAACTAATTTGCCATTAATGTTATAATTAAAATTAGCTTTTTTAGAAAGATCACTCAAAATTAACGCAACAGATTCATTGTTATAATTTACGGTATAAACTGTATTATCTGAAATAATTGCTTGTCCGTAGCTAAATTTATAGTCGGTCTGTTTGCTCAATTTTGAAAAAATAGAAACCAAAGTTGCTTTTTCTGTTTTATTTTCTACTTTTGATTTTTTAAGAAAATTGTTTGTACTGAAACCGCTTTGAAACGACAGTAATGTCAAGGCTAAAAAGAGTATGCTTTTTAGATTTAAATTGGTAAGTTTAAAATACATGATTTAAGTTATTGGGTTTTTCGATACTTAATTATTAATTGGCAGTTGTTCTCAGCAACTGCTTTTTTTGTTGTTAATTCACTTGTACTATTTCGCCATATATATTGAATTTTAAGTTTGTGATATAGTTTATTTGTTTTAAAACACTTTCGAGAGAAGCATTCTTTTCTATAAAAACGGTTACCGGCATCGCTAGCACAGTCTGGTTTTTATACTCAAAGGTTACTCCGTATTTGTATTGTAAAATGGTAATTACCTGTTTTAGTGTCGCCTGATTGAGCGTAATATCTTTTGTATACCAATTGATGGAAAGAATCTTATCAACCGGGAGTCTGGTTAGCTTTTTGTCGACAAACAAAGCTTGCTGATTCGGGACCAGATCAATACTTTGTCCTTTTGCAGATACATTAACTTTTCCGGTTACGACGATCACTTCGCATTTTGATTTTGAAAACTGAATATGAAATGAAGTCCCGACAACTCTGGTTTTTATCTCTCCCGACTCGATTATAAAAGGGTGTTTTTTGTCTTTGGCAACTTCAAAAAAAGCATTCCCTTTTAATAAGGAAACATTTCTTTCATCGCCACCAAATTGTGCAGGATATTGAAATGAAGAATTTGCTGCCAGATAAATTTTCGAACCATCACTTAATCTGATTGATTTTGGAGATGATGTGGTTTTAAATGTTAATCGTTTTCCGTTTGATGTATCAGGCTTGTAAAAAATTCCTAAACCAACAAGAAAAAGAATACTGGCAGCAGCCATATATTTAAAATAGGGGTTGAAAGTTTTTTTCTTCTCTATTCGAAGCAGAATACTTTCATATATGTTTTTAGAAACTTCGTCGCTGTTGCCCATCGAAGCTTCATCCCATTTTGCATTTTTATATGCTGTAAAAGCAAAATGATCTAATAGATTTTCTTCTGCTTTTGACGCTTTATTCTGAACACTTTTATTTATAAGATATTCTAAACTGTGTCGGATTCTTTTCACCATAATACTTGTTGTTATTTACAAGTACCGGAAATAAGAAATCGTACTATCCGGAAATATTATGAAACCATTAACAGAAAGTTATTTTAAAAAATTTTGATGCAAAATAATATAAGGAGCCATCCAGGCCAGATCTTTCAGGCCTTCGCGCAATTGTTTCAGTCCGGAAGAAATCTGGTTTTTTACGGTTTGTTTTGATAATCCAAGTTCAGCCGCAATCTGATCGATCGACATATCCTGAAATTTATACATCAATAAAACTTCTTTTCTTTTTTCTGGAAGTTTGTCTAATAGGGAGTAAAGCAGATCCATAACTTCGGGATCAATAGAAGTGAAATTATCGATAATGTAATCTTCAAATTTGTCTTCTAAAATCGTCTTGTCAACTCGGTTATTTTGATAATGTTTGAAAACCTGATTTTTTACCGCGCGAAACAAATAAGGTTCAATTGCATTTATGCTGAGTTCTTCCCTTCTTTCCCACAAATCAATAAAAACATCCTGGACTATGTTCTGCGCCAAGTCTTTATCCTGAGTCATTGTATACGAAAAAGCATTTAATTTTTTCCAGTATTCGGTATACGTTTTTTCAAAAGCTTCAGGGTTATTCATAGCAAAATTTATGGTTCATTTATATTGTAAAATAATAAAATGTTATACCAATGTTTTTTGTCTGAAGGTTATCTTTAAATTAAATAAAGGATTTTTTTGCTGTATTTATACTACTTTTTTAGTTGAAAAATGATAATCTGTTTGCGATTTCTTTTTTTTAAACTAACATACAAATCAAATGTCAATTTTAATTTAGTGATTCCAAAAGTGGCAGTATTCTCAGCTCTTCTTCCCTTCTTAATTAATACAAACTTCAATTTCAAATCATGAAACAAATTCTGTTTACATTATTTCTTGCGGGCACTATACATTGCGCTGCACAGATACAGGACGAAAATTTAAAAATAAACCAAATACAAGTAATTGGCTCACACAATAGTTACAGACATGCGATCGAAACAGATTTATACAATCTTATTCAGGCAAAAGACACTACACGTTCTCTTAAAGGTTTGCAATACACACATATTAGTATTACAGACCAATTAAATAAAGGCTTGCGCAGTCTTGAAATCGATGTTCAGGGTGATGAAAAAGGCGGCAGATATGCACATCCGAAAGGTTTGGATATGGCAAAATCTCAGGAAGTTTATGATCCGAATGGGGAAATGAAGAAACCGGGTTTCAAGGTTTTTCATATGATTGATATTGATTTTAGAACTTCATGTTATACTTTGCAAAGTTGTCTTGCCGAATTAAAAAAATGGTCTGACGAAAATCCTGATCACGTTCCGGTTTTTATTACCCTGGAACCAAAAGATGATGACAGTTTCTTAGGTACAAAAGCAGAGAAATTTACGCCTGAATTGTTTGATGCTTTAGACAAAGAACTTCGCAAAGGTTTAGGAAATAAACTGATCACCCCTGATATGGTGCGCGGTAAATACAAAACACTTGAAGAAGCTGTTCTAAACAACAACTGGCCAACCCTGAAAAAAGCAAAAGGTAAATTCCTGTTTATTTTAGATAACAACGGCGCAAAAAGAGATTTGTACGCATTAAATCATCCGTCCCTAAAAGGACGCGCCGTTTTTATAAACGCTGCACCGGGAAAACCTGAGGCCGCGGCAATGTTTAGAAATAACGCTGAAGATCCTGAGATTGCAGATCTGGTAAAAAAAGGATATATCATTCGTACCAGAGCCGATTCTGATACCAAAGAAGCAAGAGCTAATGACTACTCGCATTTTGAAGCTGCAAAAAAATCTGGTGCGCAAATTATTACTACTGATTACTATTTGCCAAGCACTTTTTTTAACTCTCCTTATCAGATAAAATATGATGATGGCAGTTATGCGAGAGTGAATCCTTTGAAATAGTTTTTTTGTTTCAGGTTTCAGGTTTCAGGTTGGATGCTGGACGTTTTTATAACTTAGAATTCACGAATTTTTATCACCAAACCTAACAGGTTTTAGAAACCTGTTAGGTTTACTTCATTACAAAATCTTTAGTTAACCTCTTTAACTTCTCCGTTTTTCAAATCAACCGTAAAATGATTTGCTGGTACTTCATGCATGAATTTACTAAAGATGCTGAAGAAAAGACGCATTTGATTTTTTAAAGGTTCTTTGCTTTCTTTATTATTCTCAACAAATAATTTGTAAAGCACTTTGTATTGCTGAACTCTCTTCTCTCCTACATCTATCAAGGCCAGCTCGTCGGCACTTCTGAAACGGTAAAAATCTACCAGTAGATCATAACCGTTCCATTTCCTGAAATCTGCTGTTTTCAGATTGTTTTCAGCTAAAATCTTAATTGCTTTTTGTTCAGCAATTTTCCACTCCGTTTTATAACTTTCTTTGTTTTTGAGAATTACATCAAAATCTTTATCTGCCCGGGTATTGGCTAAAACCAATAAATCTTCTCCGGAAACGTTCAGAATAAAATCCTTAAAAGCTACAGGCCAGTCATCTGAAAGGAAACGAAGCCGAACTAATTCTTTTAGATGAAAATCTGTAAAATCATGATAATTTTTAGTTTTCAAAATGTCAATATTCCAAATATCTTTGGTTTGTTTGTTTTCAAGAAACTGATATTCTGTTTTGTACAAATCAAAAAGTTCGTCGTAACGTTTTACTTTATCAATTGTTATAGTTTGTATATCAATAAGATTGTCTTTTTTGATTGTCAATAATTTATACGCAGGAATATAAGCCGCCAAAGATGGTGTCTGGATATTGACAAGTGTATTTCCTTTTGGAGATGTCCTGATTCCGGTATCGTTGATGTGCATGTGGCCGCCAAAATGAATTTTTAATCCCGCATCCGCGAAAGTCTGAGCTACTTCTTCTACAGGAACACGGTTTAATTGCCATTTATTTGCGCCAAGTAACTCTTTTATTTCCGCAGAAGCGTCATCATTAAAATCAATCATGGGAAAATGGCTAAAAGCAACTAGAGTTTTGCCTTGTTTTTTCGCTTCAAGCGAAATTTCTTCTACCCATTTTATAAGATGTTTTTTATTCGAAAGCACATTATTGTAGCCTGTACTTGCTTCAGAATAATTTTTTGGGTCTTTTGGGTCTGAGGTTGCATTTTTCTTCGGAATATAAACATTTCCGTCAATTGCCATTAACCAAAGTCCTTCAATCGGCTCAACGACATAACTTACATCGGGAACTTCATAACCCGGTGCGACGTTATAAACTCTGTTGGATAATAATGCCGCTTGCTGTGCTTTTTCATACGTATAGTCCTGACTATTGTAAGCTGCAAAAGGTGTTGACCAGAATTTATATTTTTTGTTTGGATAAAATCCGAAATTTTTAAGGTTGTCGGTAATTCCCAAATACCCCATTTTAGCAATATCAGCAGTAATTACAACGGGCTGTTCAAATTCTAAATTTGGCTTGTACAATCCCTCTTTGCTATATATCGGCTGGCTTTTGCCTTCGATTCCCAGAAAATCTTCTTTTCCTGATTCTTGTGCAAATGGTCCCACCGGATCGTGATTTCCGGTTGTAATAAAAAATTCTATTCCGTATTTTTTCTGATATTCATCTAATATTTTTTCAAGTCCGCGTACGTGAATTGGCTGCCCATCATCTGTATAATCACCCGGAAGTGCCACGAATTTTATTTTTCGCTTTGCGATATCATCCAAAGCTGCAATAAAAGCAAAATAATTTTCATTAAAAATTCTCGTAGAATGCAGCTGCGAGGCCATAGTCCTTACCAAAGTATATTTTCCGGTTTTTGGATTTCGGACTCCGCGGTAATCGGTATCAGAAAATTTTCCGAACAAATCCTGCAAATGCACATCTGACAAAAAAGCAACCTGAACATTTGCAAGATTAGATTGTTTTTGTGCACTAATTACATTTAGGAAAAAGAAAAAAACAAGCGAGGAGAATACACTTTTACACGGGAAGAACTGAGTCATGGAAGTAACATTTTTTTTGCAAATACCAAGTTATATTGGCGTATACGTTTATGATCTGCAATTTTAATTATTAAAATCTAAAACTGTTTTATGCTATTGTTACCGAATAATAATCTTTTAGAAAATGATTATTTATTAATAGAAATAAGGAGATTAAGTATTTCCTGCAAATTCAGAATATAATCAGGGGTTGTATTGTTTATGGCATTATTGGGCATAAATGACATGTCTGCCGTTTTGGGATCCTGAACTATTATGATTCCTCCGGCTTTTTGAATATATTTTAATCCTTCGGTTCCGTCACTGTTGGAACCGGATAACAGAATTCCGATTAAGGAATCTCCGTAAACTTCGGCAGCCGATTCAAATGAAACATCTATACTTGGCCTGCTGTAGTTTACTTTCTCAGAAGTATCAAGAGAAAATGTTCCGTCTTTTTCAAACAATAAATGATAATTAGATGGTGCAACATACACAAAACCAGGCAACAGAAGTTCTTTGTCTTCTATTGCTCTTACTTGTATTGCTGTTTTTAATTTTATGAGTTCTTCCAGCGTTAAATCATCGGTACCTCTGCGGTGAAGCACGATAACCAGTGCAAATGAGTTTAAAGAATGAAGGTCAGGAAGAATTTGAAGAAGAGCGTTTAAGCCTCCTGCAGACCCACCAATAATTACCACTTTGCAGTTTGCTGTTATTTTACTTTCCTCCATATTTTTTCTTTCTCTAACTGTTTGTATTTAGTAGTAGATATAGAATATTTTATTGTTTCTTTTGTTCCTAATGCAAGAAATCCTAAAATAGATAAACTTTCATCAAACAAATTTATAACTCTCTTTTGCAGATTGTTATCAAAATAAATCAAAACATTTCTGCATAATATAAAGTCAAACTCATTAAACGAATTGTCTGAAACAAGGTTGTGTTGAGAAAAAACCATTTTTTCTGACAGTTCTTCGTTAAACTTGACGATACCATAGTTGGCAATGTAATAATCAGAAAAATCTTTCTCTCCACCGGAATCACGATAATTTTCTGAATACTCTTTCATCATCCGCAAAGGAAAAATTCCTTTTTTGGCGGTTTCAAGAACTTTAGAGTTAATATCTGTTGCATAAATAATTGATTTTTGCAAAAGTCCTGCTTCCTTAAGCATTATAGCCATGGAATATACTTCTTCGCCGGTTGAACAGCCTGCATGCCATAAGCGTATAAAAGGTTTTGTGGCCAATTGCGGCAGAATTTCTGTACGTACCATTTTATAGAAGGCAGGATCGCGAAACATTTCTGTTACGTTCACCGTTATTTCATCAATCATACGCTTATAATATTCCGGATCGTACCTTACTTTTGATAAAAAATCGTAAAAATTTGTAAACCCATCTAATTGATATACTCTGTTGACACGCCTCTTTAGAGATGCTCTGGAGTAATTTCCAAAGTCAAAACCATAATATTCGTAAATATCATTTATTAGGGTTTCTAACTCAATATCTTCAATCATAATATTTTCAAATTTTAGACAAAACTCCAAGAAGTTTATCTACATCAATAGGTTTCGATATATAATCATCGGCACCCGCTTCAAGGCATTTTTCTTTGTCACCAACCATTGCCTGGGCCGTTACGGCAATAATTAGCGTCTCTGCTCTCGAAGGTATTTTTTTTATTAGCGGAATAGCGTCATAACCATCCATTTCCGGCATCATCATATCAATTAGTATTGCATCAATGGCTTCATCTGTCTGCAATAGTTTTAACGCTTCTTCTGCACTTAAACAAGATAAACAATCGTAGGATTTAGCGCGCAATGTGTTTACCAGAGCAAAAATGTTTCTTGGATCGTCGTCTATAATTAAGATTCGTTTTTTACCCATTTCTTATTATTTTATTTTATCGTATAACCAAACCCTCAACAATGATAATAACTGATCTACATCTACGGGTTTTGTAATATAATCAGAAGCACCGGCTTTAATACATTTTTCTCTGTCACCTGTCATTGCTTTTGCCGTTACGGCGATTAATGGCAGAGAGAGGAATTTAGGATTCGAACGTATTTTTTCGGCGGTTTCATAACCATCCATATTGGGCATCATCATATCTAACAGCACCACATCAGTATCCGGATTTTCTTCTAATACTTTTATGGCTTCTTTTCCGTCAAAAGCAGTGATTACGTTCATTTTAAAAATCTCAAGTGCTTTTGTCAGCGAATATATATTTCGTACATCATCATCGACAATCAGGACTTTTTTATCAAGCAGGATATTATTCAGTAAATTAAGTTTGTTATGGCTGTCTTTTTTGTTCTCAGAATTTTTGTTTTCTTCTACTAAGTGCAAAAATAAAGATACTTCATCCAGCATTCGTTGGTACGAATGGGCTGTTTTTACAATAATAGAATCGGCATATTTCTTAATTTTCACCTCTTCTTTTAGTGACAAACTTTTTCCTGTAAACACAATTACCGGAAGATTTTCTAAGCCGGGGCTTTTTTTAACGCTATCTAAGATCTGATAAGCCTGTTTGTCCGGTATTCCCATATCGAGAATGACACAGTCTATTTCTTTTTTATTTAAGGCAACTAAACCATCGGTAACTTCACTTTTAATCTCAGAATTGATATTATGCGTTTCGAGGAAGAAAGCCAGTGCTTTTGCATGTTTTGGATTGTCTTCTATAATTAAAACTTTTTGCGATTCTTTGGTAATAATGCGTTCTATTCTCGTAAAAACTTCCGGGATCTTGTCAAACGCTGCCGGTTTATCAAGAAAATCTATAGCTCCTTTTAATAAACTTTCCTGTTTTAATTTATGCGATGACATAATATGAACCGGAATATGTTTGGTCTGAATATTATTTTTTAATTCTTCCAGAACCTGCCATCCGTTTTTTATCGGCAACTCGATATCCAGTAAAATTCCGACTGGTTTGTACATAATCGCAAAATTTAGCGCATAATCTCCACGAACGGCAACTATGGCTTTATAACCATTTTTACGGCTAAAAGCCAGAAGTGATTTTGCAAAACTAATATCGTCTTCGACAATCAGAATTACCCTGTCATGATTAGAAATTGAATCTCTGTCATCTTCTATTTCATCAGGAATAACAGCTGAAAGATATTTGTTTTTTATTTCTCTTACCTCATTTGCTTCTTCCTCAGTAATTTCAATCGGAGGGGTTTTCTCCACAATCACTTTTTTATTCATCATTCCGTAAACAGGCAGGCATAAGGTAAACGTACTTCCTTCTCCTTCTGTACTGTGAAGTATAATTTCTCCTCTTAACAATTTTGCCAGCTCCCTGCTTATTGATAATCCAAGACCAGTTCCTCCATATTTACGTTTTGTAGAACCGTCAGCTTGTTGGAAAGCCTCAAAAATCAATGGCTGTTTGTCCAGAGGAATTCCAATTCCTGTATCTTTTACGATAAAACAAATTATTTTATCATCGTCTTCGTTTATTTTAATTTCTAAACTTACAGATCCTTTTTCTGTAAACTTTATAGCGTTGGAAATTAGGTTTTTCAGGATTTGCTCTAATCTCATTTTATCAGTTTTAATGACAATTGGAGCGTCTTTGGAAATAATTTCAAACTTAATATTTTTTTGTTTTGCGACTTCAGAGAATAAATTAGACATTCCATCGGTAATTTCACTAGTCGAAACATCCATGAACTCCAATTCCATTTTTCCGGCTTCGATTTTAGATAAATCAAGGATTTCATCAATCAAACCAAGCAAACTGTTTCCAGAACTCTGAATTACTTTTGCAAACTCAATCTCTTCATTGTTCATGCTCTGACTGTTGTTTTCAGACAACAATCGGCTTAAAAGCAAAATAGAATTTAAAGGTGTTCTTAATTCGTGTGACATATTTGCCAAAAACTCTGACTTATACCGTGTTGTAAGTTCAAGCGCTTCAGATTTTTTCTGAATTTCATTGTTTTTTTCTTCCAGTAAAACACTGCGTTCAGAAAGTTCTTCATTGGTTTGTTCCAATTCTTCCTGCTGCACTCTTAATTCTTCTTCAGAAGCCTGTAATTTTTCTGTCTGTGCTTCCAGTTCGGCATTAATTGCTTCCAGTTCGCTATGCTGCATTTTCAGCTCTTCCGATTGTGATTGGGTTTCTTCGAGCAACTCCATTACACGTTTACGGTTTTGGGTCGATTTTATAGAAATACCAATATTGTTTCCGACAATTCTCAGGAATTCTAATTGAAGATCTGAGAATCCATAAATGCTTGCCAGCTCCAAAGCACCTTCTGCCCTATTATCGATAAGCGGGACAGCTACAATATGGGTTGGTTTTATTTCTCCCAATGCATAATTTATATGTATAAAATCGGGAGATAATGATTTTAATTCTAAAATTTTACCTGATACAATTGCCTGCCCAAGTAAACCTTCGCCTTTTATGATTACTTCTCTGCTTTTTGTCGGTATATAGCTATATCCTGCTGTTGCATACAATTCATCTCCTTCGAGGATATACATTACACCCGCGCTGCTGTTGGTATAGTTACACAAAAACTCGATAACATCCTTACAAAGCACATTAAGTGGTTTATCACCCAACATTACATTATTAAGTTTGGCAATACCGGTTTGCAGCCATTCTTTTTCTGATAATAAATTAAAAGAAGTTTTAAGTGAAGCGCTCATATTATTCAATGATTCTCCAACACTGCCAAGTGCATCTGTCTTGGTATCTTCTACTTTTATATCATAATTGCCGCTCGAAATATTAGAAGCTATTGTACTAATTGCTTGTATTCTTTCTGCGGTTTCCCTATCTTTTTTTTCCAGCTCAAGCTGAAGTTGTGTTCGTTCTCTAAAGTCTCTTAAAATTCTGATTAAAAACACAATAGAAATGATAAACGCAATAACAAACGCGACAACGATAAGAATAATGCTATAGGAACCGTATCGGTCTGAAGTTTCATTTCTTTGTTTTAAAAGAGCCTGTTCGCTGTTTTCAATTCTTCTGAAATAATTTCGCAATTCACTGGTCATTTTTCTTCCTTCTGTAAGATCAAATGACACAATATTTTTACCAAGACGTTTTTTTACAATTTGGTTGTTTAGATATTTAAAGAAATTAGAACGCAATGGTTTTAATTCGTTAATGAGTTTTTGCTGGGCCGAATTGTCCATTGTGAGTTCGTCCAGTACATCAAAATAAGCATTTGATTGGGATTCAGACTCATTATATCCTTTTATCAGTTCTTCATCTCCCGTAAGCAGGTAGCCCCGCATTTTGGTTTGTGCGTCTGTAATTGCAGCAGCGCCCTGATTAAGATTGTAAATAACATCCTGGGTGTGGTTAACCCAAAAATTACTTTCTAATAAATTTTTAATACTAATGTATGAGGCTGTAGAACTGATGGTTAAAACCAGTAATGAAACCATCGAGCTAATTAGTAAGTTTCTTCTAAAGTTACTTTTCATAGATTTTAATCCTGTTGTTTAATTCTGATTTTCGTATTTTAACGGAAGGACGATAATGAAACTGGCACCCTTTCCTATTTGACTCTTAGCGGTTATTAATCCGTTGTGTTTTTCTACGATTTTTTTGGCGATTGCCAAACCAATTCCCGTTCCTTCATAAGTCTGACGATCATTTAAGCTTTGAAAAATAATAAAAATACGATCGAGATAAATTTCATCAAAACCAATTCCGTTATCCGAGACTATAATTCTGCAATAATTTCCGTCTGGCGAGACTTCGCCGTCAAAATCTTTCGTTTTTATTAATTCTGAAGTAATTTCGATAATTGGTGTTTCTGCATTTCCGGAAAATTTGAGCGCATTCCCGATAAGGTTCTGAAAAACCTGCCGCAACTGACTGGGAATACTATCTATTGTGGGAAGTCCTCCTGTTTTTACAATTGCATTTTTGCGTTCTATTAAATAATCAAAATCCGAAAGAACTTCCTGTAAAACTATGTTCAGGTCGGTTTTTTCGGGTTTAACATTTGCAGATAACCTTGAATATGCCAGCAAATCTGTGATCAGTGTTTGCATTCGCTCTGCAGACTTTATTGTACGGTCTACATAATCAATTGCTTTTTCGTTTTCTTTTAAGTAAAGATCTTTTATTATTTTTATAAAAATCTGAATTTTACGGATTGGTTCATTCAAATCATGAGAAACCACCCAGGAAAATTGCTGCAGCTCGTGATTTTTGAGCTCAAGTTCTTCATTTTTTAAAACAAGTTCTTTGGTTCTCTCTGCAATTTTGATTTCAAGATTGTCCTGAGCTTCTTTTCTAATTTTGATTTCTTTTGAAAGTAAATCTTTCATCACCCTCAATTCGTTTTTCTGCTCGTAAATTTTAATGAATGTTTTTACTTTTAGAATAAGTAAATCTGTATCTACCGGCTTTGTGATATAATCTACCGCGCCGGTTTCATATCCTTTGAAGATGTATTTTTTTTCGACGCTGATTGCCGATAAAAAAATCACAGGAATTTCTTTGGTTCTTTTATTTCCCGAAAGGATTTTAACTACCTCAAAACCGTCCAGACCGGGCATCTGAACATCCATTATAATAAGACAATAGTTTGTTTTTAAAATTTTCTTTAACGCTTCTTCTCCCGATTCTGCCGTATCGACCTCTATATTATGCAGTTCAAGTGTTTTCTTTAAGGCAATTATATTAGCCTTAATATCATCTACGATTAATATCATTTTATTGGGGTAAAACGTTATTGAAATAAATCTTCAAAATAAACTTAATTTAAATGGATTTTTTATCTAAAAACACTATTTTTTGGTAAAAAAATAGGTGATAAACCTTCAAATTTATTAAAAAAAAGGTCAAACCCTTTTTTATCATTAGGAGAAATTGTTTCATAATTCCCATGTTTGATTTTAATATTCTGTAATTGCAATAATTAGTTAACATGATAAAATTTGAAAGAATTACTTTCTTGTTCAAATATGTAGTCTTTTTCACACAAAACACAAACTATTATGATTTCAATTATAATGAAAAAACATCTCTTTCGTGTTAATCTTTATTTCATTGAAGTCAATCAGTATAAAATCATATTCCTAATTTTAATATTCAACCTAAATTAAATATCTGAAAATTAATCTAATCTGGAAAACATGAATATTACTGATGTTGTTGGACTCTTTGCTGGTATATGTGTCACTATATCAGTCATTCCGCAAATTCTTAAGGTTTGGAAAACTAAAAAAGTAAGGCAGATTTCGCTCCTTACTTTTAGTGTCCTTACTTTTGGAATCGCTATTTGGGTTGTGTACGGAATTCTCAAAAACGATTTGCCAATTATCATTACTAACAGTATATCGTTATTATTAAATTTGATAATGGTTTATTTTATAATTTATTACGAAAAGGAAAACTAATAAAAATAAAAAAACAGCTTGTTTTTAAGCTGTTTTTTTGGTCTTACAAGTTAAGGTGTATGTATATCAGGCTGTCTTAGCTAACGTATTTTGGGTACTGTTGAGAATATGATATTTCTCTTTAAAAAATCTCGGAAGATAATTTCTTCCTGCATGTCCGATGTTTTGTAACACTTCTGACACATTTATATTTGAAATTCTTCTGATTTCGTCGATTTGTCTTGATGCCAAATCTATAATTGGTGCAATCATCGTAACATAATTATAACTGTGCTGCATCACCTCAATTTCTACAATGCTGGTTAAAATACTTTTTTTAAGAAGTTTTTTAACAACACCTTTTTGATTATCATTAACGCGCTCAAAATCGGCTAGTTTTTCTGCAATCCTGGCATTTTGTCCTTTAACATCTATATAATTGCCTGAAGGATTTCTAAACACACTTGTCATTTTAGCAATCATGTCAGTACTATCTTCCACATTAACTGTAGCTGTCGGAACGCCGATCAATAAAAATTTGACAGGTTTGTTTCTTTCAAAATACAGTACGTTATTGATAGTTGTGTTATTGCTCATGATTCCTGACTGGTCTTTTTTAAGACTTGTGACAGTTCCGTTTGCCCCAAAACTATGTTTTAAATGACCTTGTGAACAGTATGCAAAAAATATCGGTGCACAATGAAATGATTCAATACTAAAAGTAACTTCATCTGAAAAGACCAAATCAAATTGCATGTACGACATTTCATTGTCAAAACTCATTCCGCTGATGGTACCTTTTGCCCATTTGTTTTTGATGGCAATGTTGTATTCTCCATTCTCAGATGTAAGTGTACCCTCAAACGAAGTTTCCAAATCGTTAAAAATTGTATTTATTCCTCCAGTATTTAAGTAAAGTTTTTTCATTTGACTATATTTAAAAAAAATATGATTAGTGATAATTAACGTACAAAACTCAATCGGCAGTTTTCTTCGTTTTTGATAATTCAAATTTCGTTAATGTTGCAAATCAAAATGTTACAGAATTTTACTGATATATTTCAAAATTTATACTTGGGTTAATTTATTTCCGCTTTTTTTTATTCTAAAAAAAAACAGCTACCCGGGTTTAACCCCTGAATAACTGTTCTCCTGCAAAATAATCGTCTGTTCTTTTTTAATTCTAATTTTAATTACTTATTACTCAGATGCAATTTCATTTATGTCTGCATTTTTAGAGTAATTTTTCTTTGGAATATCTTTAAAGAATTCTGCCTCTTCAAGATCCGCTGTAGGGCCGTATCCTAACAGATGCGTTCCTTTTTTATCATCTTTTGTCTCTATTACATATAAAATAGACATATCATCGGGATTGCTCATTCCTTCATATCGGTGGTGGGCAACTATAAAAATATCTTCGGGTTTATAAGCAACCTTTGAATTGGTATCGATTAAGGCCGTGCCATCAAACAAAAAATTACATGTATAACCTTCATCCTGATATTTTTTTATATAATCGGTTTCTTTTTTTGAATATTCGTTTTTCATGACCCCTATTTTTAAGTTAGATTTCCTTATTAGCTATATCAAATTTCATCATTCAAATCTGTTAATCTTAACTCAATAGATTTAAATTTTATCTCATAAAAAATCTTAAATTTAGCTAACACATACAAAAACATTTCCAATAACTATTTACAACTACAACATTATCAATTACTTAAATACATTTATTCAATAATTATATTTTTAAATCAAATAATTTATTTTAATTTTATTTAAAATACCAATATAACCGAAGGCAAAAAAATTCTTTAATAATTAGTACTTTTATTGTAAGCAATTAATTATTGAAACTGTTGCTAACAAGAGAAAAAAAACAAATTTCATGGCATATATAGATAACGACTTTTTTTCAAAAGGAGGCGAAATGGGAGCGTTAATGCGTGCCAAAGATTGGGACCAAACCTCTATTGGCCCTTTTGAGAAATGGCCACAA